>Ga0315280_10000280_pt1 | contig 95619 bp, 72 predicted proteins | sample YL17G06_40_MG_FD_203697 | JGI IMG/M metagenome (GOLD analysis project Ga0315280, IMG submission 203697) | Sediment microbial communities from Yellowstone Lake, YNP, Wyoming, USA - YL17G06_40 | ecosystem: Environmental > Aquatic > Freshwater > Lake > Sediment | place: USA: Wyoming | collected...
ATGGGATAAGCCCAACGCCGAGGCGATGATGGCTTTGGCTTGCATCTACCGTAGTGGTCTGTGGGAGACGTACTGGAAATCCGAGCGGCAGGCCGCCTGAGCCCGCCAGGATTTATCCTCACACACCTGCCAGCGCGGGCCTCGGTTTTTCCTTGACTTCGCCGATGCCTGGCGCGATAAGTCCTCTCATGGTTGAAGAGAATCTCCCCATCCGTGTCGACCCGCCCTCCGAAGACAAGAGCTTCGAGCAGTTGAAGTCTGTCAACGAGCACAGTGCGGAGTATTGGAGTGCCCGCGACCTCCAGCCGCTGCTGGGCTACAACCACTGGCGCAGCTTCGAAAAGGCGATTGCCAAGGCCATCACCTCCTGCCAGCAATCGGGTAACGAGCCGGACCACCATTTTGCGCGCGCGCGCAAAGTGGTCGCCCTGGGATCAGGGAGCGAACGTGCAGTTGTCGATTTCCATCTCTCCCGTTTCGCCTGCTACCTGATCGCCCAGAACGGCGACCCGCGCAAGCCGGAGATTGCTCTCGCACAAAAGTATTTCGCCATCCAGACCCGCCGGCAGGAACTCAGCGATGCTCGCCAGCGGGACATGGAACGACTGGAACTACGCAAACAGACGACAGAGGAGTTCAAGGCCCTGTCGGGCGCCGCACGCCATGCCGGCGTCCACAGCACGATGTTCGGCGTCTTCCATGATGCGGGCTACAAAGGGCTGTACGGCGGCCTGGGTAGCGATGAGATCAAGGCCCACAAGCGCATCGCCGCGCGCGAAAACCTCCTCGACCGCATGGGGACAACCGAGCTGGCGGCCAACCAGTTCCGCATGACCCAGACGCGGGAGAAGCTGGCCAAAGAGGGCATCCACGGCCAAGAGCGTGCCATCGACACGCACCGCCAAGTCGGCAAGGAAGTGCGCGAGGCGATCCGGCGGATCGGCGGCACCATGCCGGAGAGCCTGCCGCCTGCCGAGGACATCAAGCAGGTCCAAAAGAGACTGCAAAGCTCCCCGCCGCCCCTGCCACTCGACGGCCCTGACGCCCAAGGCCTCACCGGGCCCGAACAGAAGAAGTGAGTCTTCGGTTTATCCACCGCACGCAAATAGGCTCGTCCCTCCGCTGGAGTGGCCTTTTTCCTTGACAGCCCCGTTGGTTTGGCTGATAAACCCGCCATGAAGTGCAGTCGAGATCACCGGTCTGGTGAGCGACCATGACGGCAAAACAAGTGATGGTTTGAAGGCAGCACGACAGCCAATGCGGGATGCTCCCTACGCGGCACAGGGCCAAAACGATGGACAAAGAGATTATCATCCGGTTGCACTCCAGTTTCGAGCAGATGGCGCGCAAACTCCCGGACACGGACACGGAATACTGGTGTGCCCGAGACCTGCAGCTTCTCCTGGGATACGCACAGTGGAAGAATTTCGCGAAGGTCATCGACAAGGCTATAACTGCTTGCCAGACTGCTGGTTATGATCCGAAGGACCATTTTGCCGGTATCAGCAAAATGGTTGATTTGGGCTCCGGTGCCAAGCGGCAGATCGAGGATATCGCCCTGACGCGGTATGCCTGCTATCTGATCGCTCAAAACGGCGATCCGGCGAAGGAACAGATTGCCTTCGCCCAGACGTATTTCGCCGTCCAGACCCGCAAACAGGAGGTGATCCAGCAGAGACTGGCGGAGGCCGAGCGCGTCAGCGCCCGCAAGAAGCTTACCCAATCCGAAAAGGAGCTTTCGGGGATTATCTTCGACCGCCTCCGCAACAACGAGAGTTTCGCCCGGATTCGCAGCAAGGGCGACACGGCTCTCTTTGGCGGCAAGACCACACAGGACATGAAGGACAAACTCAGCGTTCCCACAGGTCGGCCCCTAGCGGATTTCCTGCCCACGATCACCATCAAGGCCAAGGATTTCGCCAACGAGATCACGAACTTCAATATCGAACAGAATGACTTGCGGACGGAGCCGCGAATCACGGGCGAGCACGTTAAGAACAACGAAGAAGTCCGCAGACTCCTCGTGGACCGGGGCATCGTGCCCGAGCGGTTGCCCGCCGCCGAGGACGTTAAGAAGGTCGAACGCCGTCTCCAAGCCGAGCAGAAGAAGTTGCCCAAGCAGATCGAAGGATTCGAGGGCCCGACGGCTGAATCCTGACCTCGACCCCTGGCTTGCCGGGAACTGGGAACCGCCAACTGTTGCGCAACCGCCGATGAACGCCGATCCACGCTGATGGGGGCATTCCGCCGCAGACGTCTGGCCCCAATCGTAAATCATCAATCATGAATCATCAATCCAAAGGCCCGGATTCACGCGGAGGGACACGGATTTCCCCCCGGAGAAACTACCTGGCGCCGTCCCGTTGCCCCAACCGCAGAGCTACGCCGATGCACACGGATAGCTCCGGCGTCATCGTGTCCTCCTCCGCTGGGCGCTCCTGTCGTCCGGAGACTTGAATCCTCCCCTCGTTTCCGGTAGCATATGTTTTTCACAGGCCCCAGAGGAGCAAAGAAGGATGTGGTCCAAACTCACCAGGTTCCTGAGTACTGACATCTGGAGAATCCGACTGGCAGAGTACCCGCGTCCCAAGTCCTTCCTGCTCCAGCAACTGCGCGTCATCGCCCTCGCCGTTCGAGGTTACCACGAGGATAGCTGCAAGTTCCGCGCGTCGGCGTTGACCTTCTACTCCCTGCTCTCCATCGTCCCGGTCCTCGCGATGCTGTTCGGCATCGCCAAAGGATTTGGGCTCGAGAAGCGTGTGGAAGCAGAGATCCTCGGGAGTTTCAAGGGGCAGGAGGAAGTCGCCCGGAGAATTGTCACCTTTGCCAATTCTCTGCTGGACAACGCGCGGGGAGGGCTGATTGCCGGCGTGGGAGTCCTGCTCCTGTTCTGGAGCGTGATGAGTGTCCTGGGCAACATCGAGCATTCGTTCAATGAGATCTGGGGTGTCACCAAGCCGCGCAGCCTGGGCCGCAAGTTGAGTGACTACTTCTCCCTCATGCTCGTGTGCCCGGTTCTGATGGCAATTGCCGGCAGTGCCACGGTCGTGGTGAGCAGTCAGGCCCAACTGCTGCTGGAGAAGATCCCTCTTCTGGACTCGCTCGGGCCCGTCCTGCTCCTGCCGCTGAGGCTCCTGCCCTACGGCGCCTTATGGGTCACCTTTACCTTCATCTTCATTTTCATGCCCAACACCAAGGTGCAATGGAAGGCCGGCTTGATCGCCGGCGTGGTGTCCGGGACTCTTTTCCAACTGGTGCAGTGGGCCTATATCAACCTGCAGATCGGAGCGGCTAAATACAGCGCCGTCTACGGAAGTTTTGCGGCCCTGCCGCTGTTTTTGATATGGCTTCAGATGAGTTGGCTCATCCTTCTGTTTGGGGCCGAAATTGCCTTTGCGATCCAGAATGTGAACACCTATGAATTCGAGCCGGATTGCCTGGCGATCAGTCACGCGCGCAAGATGCTGCTTTCCCTGCTGATCGCCACCGCGATCGTGAAGAGGTTCTGTGCGGGCCAGTCCGCCTGGGATGCCCCCGCGGTTTCTCGGGCCTTGGAGATCCCCATTCGACTGGTTCGTCAGATCCTCCAGGAGTTGGTCGAATCGGAGATCCTGTCGGAGCTCAGAAAACCCGAGGAAGAGAAAGAGGTCTTGTATCAGCCGGCTCGCGATGTGGAAATGCTCACCATCAAACGGGTCGTCGACGCCCTGGAAAACCGGGGAGATTCGCACGTGCCGGTGGTGGCCTCCGAGGACTTGAAGAAACTGACGGCCACCTGGGCCGCGTTTGGCCAGATCGTCGAACAAGCGCCGGCCAACGTGACGCTCAAGAGACTCTGAGCGGCGGGAATCAAAGAACCGAGGGAGAACCGTCACCCCCGTGACCCCGACCCCGGTCATCCTCTCCTACCATCATCAATCGTAAACATGTCATTGCGAGCGCAGCGCGGCAATCATCAATAGTCAATTCAAAGGCTACCTGCCACCCTTCCTTTCGCCCGCCGGAGCGGCGTTTTCCTTTGACAGCCCCGTTGGTTATGACCCGAAGGACCATTTTCTTGATATCAGGGAAATGGTCGATGGCGAGCAGAAGAAACTGCCCAAGCAGATTGAGGGATTCGAGGGCCCGACGACCGGATCTTGACCCCGACCCTCGCCCCTGTCTTCCTCTCCTACAACCATCAATCACAAACGTGTCATTGCGAGCGAAGCACGGCAATCATCAATTCGACGACTGTCGACAACTGCTCTTTGGCCGCCAAACACGCAAGAAGCAGTCGTTTACCATTCGATCGGCTTACGAATCACGGCGCCTCGTCCATCGGAAAACTCCGCCGGGAATTGGCAGACTTTCAGCAGCGCCTGTGGGAACGTCTTGTGCCTGTCTGCTGCACTTCGTAGCTCGACTGCCGCACCCCGCAGAGGATGTCGTGACGGCACATAAACGACCAGCCGTTTCGTGGGCCACTGGGTTTTGACCATCTCCAGTGCGGGAACAAGGTCCGAGTCGCCACTGACGATGATGAACTGATCCGCTCTGTCGTGGTTAGCGTCATCCAGAAGTTGCAGAGCGATATTGACGTCGGTACGCTTTTCCTCAGGCACATCGAAGATGCGAGGACCAGGAAGCGTGCAGCTTGGGACGGTACACTTGACTTGTTTGAGCTTGAACTTGCCCAGCATCACCTGCACCAGTGGTTTTGTCGCAAGTGCCCGCAAGTAGGCTTGCTGGCGAGATCCTTTTGCCCCGTCGACCAGGGCAGTGAAGTACCATATCCGCCGGATGTCGTCGCCCGGGCGCAACTTCAGGAAGCACTCCTCCAGGTCCAGCCACTTGTAGGACGTGCCCCGCACGGCTCCGTAATAGAAATTGAAACCGTCGATATAGACAATCGTACGTGGTTTCACAGAAGCCTCCCTACAGCACCAGCGCAAAAAACAGGCAGCCCTATAGGCTGCCCAACCCGCTCATCGCGGGGGAGTCGTCTAATAGAATATACGACCGCCAGCCAAAAAGGTCAACTCCCAAACCCTGATTTTGAGCCATTTTCTTCAAAATATCCTGCACTTTCAAGCAGAGCAGCCCCCGGCTGGCTACGGACTACCGACAACTGCTCTTCAACCGCGAACGACGCGGACCACGCGAAAAAAGAAGGCCGGAGGCGGTAGGCCGCAGGCCGTAGCTGAGCCCACTTCAAGCTCAATCATCAATCGTAAATCATCAATAGTCAATCCAAAGGCTACCGGTTACGGACTACCGACAACCGCCTTTCCAGCCGCCGCTTCCGGCTTGTCTCTTGTCCCTCTTGTCCCCGTTGCCGCTCTGACTTGTCACCTGTCCCTTGTCACTTATCGCTTCTTGCCTGTCGCTTCTTGCCTGTCGCTTGTCGCTCCTGTTGGCTCTTTCGACACGGATTCACACGGGAGGAACACGGATTTCCCTCGGAGAGAATACCTGCCACCCTCCCTTTCGCCCGCCGGAGCGGCCTTTTCCCTTGACAGACCCGTTGGTTATGACCCCAAGGACCATTTTGCCGGCATCAGCGAAATGGTCGATGCCGAGCAGAAGAAACTGCCCAAGCAGATCGAAGGATTCGAGGGCCCGACGGCTGAATCCTGACCTCGACCCCTGCTTTGCCGATTACCGGCTACGGACTACCGACCACCGCCTTTCGAACCGCCGAGGCATACCGATAAGTCCGTTGCTCCAGTGGAATCACGCCGACGTCTCCGGGAAGAATACCTGACAGGGCCGCGTTCCCCTTCCTTTGGAAGCCTTCAGCCTACGAAGATCGCTGCGGTGGGTCCATTTTTGGATGCCAATTTTTACTCCCCGAGGTGGGTCGCTTTTACATGCCAATTTCCGGAGAGAGACAAGTCAGTCGGTGTGTGAACAAAAAGACTGGTCCCTATCGGCGGTGATGTGTATAAGTGTAGGTTGGCTTGGCGTTCAGCGGGGATGCTTATTGGGGATGATCGGGAGCGCACTGGTATATGGTGGAGAATGCTCCAAAACCAAATTCCTCGTCCTTCTGGAAGAGAGTAGCAGAGGCTGTCTTCACGCGGACGGCTACCGAGATCACGATTGGTCTCTTTTCGCTGCTCGCCGTGGGGATTACAGGATATCTGAATTGGGCGTCCATCAAGGCACATACGCGAGCTGCAACTAGTTGGCTGTTCTCACTACACACGCTGACTGCTCCTGGATGGGAATTCATCTGCTGGTTTGCTGTCTCTGCCTTTGTCGTACTGACAATCAGTCTGATACCCACTTTCGTCCAGTCCCGAGGCAGATACTGGCGGAGGAAAACCGTGATTATGATTCTGGCGGCGTGGCTCGTCAGAAAGCAGGACAAACTCCTCCCCGAGACGGTCGTCCATTTCCGCGATGTAGACAGAGAGAACAATTTGTGGCCGGGCAGCAGCCGCAGGTACCTGAAAAGAGTGGTAGACAAGCACGACAAGCTTCGGGTTAGTCACTACAGCCGAGATACGATTCTGATAGGGGCCCGAGACGAGTCAGCGGGCGTGCAGGCGGGAAGAAGCAGTTGAGGCATGCAGTATCACGCAGAGGTTTTTATGCGACCAGCCTTTCTCGCGTTCTTGACCAGGAGCCCATAGCGAGCCTCAATGGTGGGACTGATGCACTTGATCTCTATCCGACACTTCCCGTCAGCCTCGGAGCGATCGTCGTTGGTCTGCCGTATTGACCTACCCTTGAGTACGAGGCTAAGCAGTCTCATCAGATGCATCAGTCGTCTCCTTCAATCTGAATGGCGTCTCCTTCACCGACCGGCTGTCCCGCAAGAATCGTCGCCAGGGTTACCGCGTCGGCGATAGCGTAGCCCACGTGGTATACGTCTGTCTTCCTGAAGTCCGCCAAGTATTCGTCGGGCTGCCCCATGTACGCGAATCTCGATGGGATCTCTCCGAAAACCCCCTTGATGAGCGAATCAAACGTCAGAAAACCAATGATAGACTCAGCCGGCGGCCCTTGTCCTGCCCTACGATACCGCAAGGGAAAAGCCACTACTGTCGTATAATAGGTCCGCCAGTTCCTCTTGCTATCGGCATAATTGGTGACAGCAGTTAAATCATTACACGAAAAACACTGATGTGGCCGACTTTCCCAGGTGTTGCCCTTGCTGTCCTTGCACCCTACGATGGAGGAGAAAGCGGAGTTCTTGCGGACGGCGATTTTCATGTCCGGCCCAAGGTGCATGGCTCGCCCCTGGTGCTCATCGGAACGAGCGAAGGTCCACACCTGAGCCCGCCGCCCTCCTTTTCCCCGGCCTTTCGTGCAGTATTTGATTGTACAGTGCACATCATCGCGCGTGCAGTTGCTGAGGATCTTTACCATTGCATTCCTGCAACTGGCAGCGATGTCCACATAGGGACCGATGTGACCAGTATCGAAGTTGTTGACGGAGAAAACGCCCTGGGCGGCGTGATCCCTAATCACGTAAAGAACCTCACGCAATTCGTCATAGTAGAGACGCTTCTCGGGGATCACGACTCTCTCGGGGGTCGGTCGCAACGGAACAGGAGACTTCTTCTCTCCGCTCAGGGCTTTGCCAACGAGATCACTGAGTCCCTGTTGTCCCTCGCTGGCGGACATTTCCAACGCCACACTCGGCCCTCCTTTAGCCTTGTGTTCTGAAATCTCCAATCTCCAAGTCTCTGACACTTGAAGCGTAACCACGCCGACGGCATGTGTCAAGGCGTAGTAGTCATATTTCTTGGCCTCAATCCTCGTGGTGCGTAACAGCCGTAGAGCGGCTCGACCTGCGTCCGGGCGGCCGGATCGGCATCATCGGTTTCCACCGCGGCCAAACCCGTCTCCTACGGATTAGGAAACATGTTTGCGCGAGCGCAAGCATGGCACCGGCAGGCGACTACTGGGAACTGAGAACCGCCAACTGTCAACTATTCTTCAACCGCCGATGAACGCTGATGCACGGCGCTTCCGGCTTGTCTCCTGTCACCTGTCGCTTATCGCTCCTCCCCTTTCTTCCGACACGAATTTATACGCAGGGACACGGATTTCCCCTCGGAAGAAGTGCCCTGCACCGTCCCGTTCCCCGGAAGTATCCACAGGCCCAGAAGTGCTCTCCTGTGAAGTTCCTCTATCTACCGCCGGCCCGGGGGCATCAGGATTAGGTCCACTTCGCCCGGTTTTGGCGTCTTGTCACCAAACAGGTGCGTCTGTGTCGGCTTTCGAAACGGCCGACATCTCTCGACCAGGCGCCTTTTCGGGAAAGCTTCTCGCAGCGCATCCAACGTGGCTTCTTTGGTGAACGGGTCTTTGCCTGTTCGGACGTACATCACAGCGTTGTTCGCGACAGCCTTGGCCGCGCGGCAGAAGACTCTCTTGAGCAGCCTCCGATATCCGGCCGGATTCGTGAACCGACCCTGGTACGGCCCGCGCACTACATACGCATTAGGCTCAAAGCCGAGCAGCCACAGCCTCAGCCACTGATCGTAGTGGTAGTTCGTGACACCGAAGTACGGCGGCGACGTTAGCAGGAGCGTGGCTTTCGGCACTCCTTGCTCGCGCAGGCGCCGCTCCAGTTGCGGAAGGCGTGTGATGCTGTTGCCCAGAAACACTTGGCTCTCGTTGGCCCCAATCACGCCCTTCTCGTACCGCCAGCGAATGCGCTGCTGCATGAACTCAACAGGGTCGAGAGCGGGCGCCTTCGTTCCGTTCTCAGCCCACCACTTGATCGCGTAGTGCGGAGACATGGCCTTGGTTTGCCGCATCTGGTTGGATAGGGCCTGCCCCTCCTTGCCATGAAGGTAGACCAGCAGGATAGCCATGAGCGTCCTGTCGCAGGTGCATTTGCGCCAATCAAGACCGGATCGAGCGGCAATAAGGAACCGCCGGACAGAGGGAGAGAAGCACTTCTTGAAGAACTCCGGCAGCAACCGGGCCTGCTCGGCGTAGGCGCCGGCCTGCTCGGCAATCTCCAGGAGCCGCTCTTCAACTTGCCCCAGAGGCGCGGGGCCAAGTTTGGTCTTTGCGTAGACCCACCCAACAGGACTGATTTCGACGCCGAACCCACGCCTCCCCAAGACCGCTGCACTGAAGATCGCAGTTCCCCTCCCAGCAAAGGGATCAAGCACCGTGTCGCCAGGCGACGTATGTTTCTTTATGACCGCATCTGCAAAGCGCGTTGGAAACATGGCGTAGTATGGACCAATGCCTTCCCATCTTTTGGCCGCGGTTCCGAATGTCTTTCCGTTACCTGCCATTCTCTGCCGTCCCGAGAAGCGCCCTAGCCAATTGCGTCAACACCTTGGACCCGAGTTGCAGGGGGATCGCTGCCTGGGCATTGGCCGCGATCAACGGCGACACCGCATTCGCGTACCGCGAGGACACTACGCGGTCCAGAAGCGTACAGACGACCGGAAATTGCGGATAGAGTGAAATGTCGTCACTGTCGAGCGTGTCCTGCGTGTCCGTCAAGAACGGGATGCTGGCAACTATCCTGGCCCCGCTCTGTGTCTTGTAAAAGAACTTGCGACCGAAGTAGGTGTCCTCGCCATACCGCTTGTGACTATCGGATTGCAGGATGCGATCCTTGATGTACTTGTCCGTGAGCAGCATGTACTGCCGCGATGAGAATAGCTGCTGTCCTGGAGTTTCCGTTTGGTCGATTTCCTCGAAATGCTGGACAAAGGCCCCTGTCTTCTCGATTCCCAGTATCAGAAGGTCCTGCCCGGTGCTCGCCTGGACCTCCTGGTTGAGACGTCTGAGTTCTTTGCCAATCGCAGCGCTAAGCCATGCCGGAGGGCCGAAGGCGGCCAACGGGCCGTCAAGGAAGAAGGCAAGGGACGTGAGTCGTTGCAGGAGATTCCGCCTCTCGAAGCAACGGAGGAAATGGACAACAAGCAGGCGTTCGATGACCTGCATCACCAGACCGAAAGCTTCGCCGTTCGAGCCGATGTCGCGGAACCGCTCATGGATGCGTAGGGCATCCGTTGAGTAGACGGGACGGCCACAGGTCGGGCAAGTCGTACAGCCAGCCCCGACCGGGAACCGAGCGGAACAGCCGTGCGACTCTTCGTATGGACAGCTCTGCGGGTTCGCGGTCGGCTTCAGTGCCAGCAGAGTCTCATAGGTCGATAGCAGGTTCTTCCGGTCATCTTCGTCAACAACGATATCAGTGAAGAGGTCGTACAGTTCTTCGCGAAATGATGCCCGAGCGGAGTTCTGTCTCCGCGTGACCACATTGCTGCCCGGCAAAGCGGCATCGACGCTTGCGGCCTGCTCGGTCTTGCGGAACTCCACGGGATCAACAGGCCGCTCCACATCGAGCCGGCTGATAAGATCGAGATCAAGTAGGACGCTCGCCGCGGTGCAGTAGCCGACCTTTGCCCCCGGATACCCATTCTTCACGTCCACCTCGGCATAGCTGCCGTCAATCGCGAGGATGAAGCGAGGAAGGGTCGCTACCTGCGATGGTGCTTCAAGCGGGCACGGGGCGTGTACGGCTGGTGCCGCCTCCAAGTACTTCGAGCGAGCCAAGAGGCCCCTTACTCTCTGGCATTCGGAGATGCGATGGAGGGGACGGTAAGTCGCGTATTCGCCCTCGTATGGCATATCACGCCCCCTGAACGTTCGAGGTGTCTTGGATGAGGAATCTGTCCACCTGCACGGGAATGACATACGGGTTGGACAGGGTTTTCACGCGGATGAAGCCTTTGTCTTGGGCTCGAAGGATGCTGCCCTCGAAGTCGGCAAAGTCGTAGAACTTCCGTATCTCTCGCGTTTCGTCAGTGTTGTTTAGATGTCCGATGAACCAGTTCGCCGTATTGCGCAGGATGTTCTGCTGGATCGAACTGACCTCCTGCGTGGCGTAGACTAGCCCGATGTGATACTTGGCCCCTTCCTTCGCAGTGCGGACCCAGATGTCCTGGAAATCAACCTCCCGCGAAGACGGCAGGATGTTGTGCGCTTCCTCGACATAGACGAGAACCTCCGGCGGCGTTTGGGCGTTGCGGAAGTGCTGCTGATTCCCCTCGAAGATCAGCCTCATAACGCGATCCGCGGCGGCCTTGTTGATTTCGGGGTTGCCGCTCGATTGGTCCACGATCACGAGGCGCCCTTGCTTCACGTGTTCGTAGATGTCGGCGGCGTAGTCGGAGCTAGTGTCCGGGGTGTGCTGCTCCTTCACCCGTCCAATCAGGCGTGACCCGTTTGGATAGGCGAACATCTCCAGGATCTTCTTCAGGTCGTCGTCCGCCCACGAACCGGAACTGCTTGTTTGCACATACTGGGCGTCGAACTGTCGCCAACCGGAATCGCTGTCAGCTATGTAATCACGGAGAATGCCAAACGCCTGGGATAGCTCGGCCCAGGTCGGTGCCTGCTTGTCCAGAATGGTTGCGCACACACCATAGTCGGCAGGCGACTTGCCGGTGCCGTTTTGGGCGTCTGTTCTGATTGCGGTGATCAGGTTGGCATTGAACAGGTTGCGCGTGTTCGGCCGTAGAGTGGCCGGGACTAGCAAGCCAGCCTTGAACAACAAGGCGCGGTAGGCGAGGACGCGACGGTTGTACCTGGTTGACGCCGAGCGGTCGTTAGGGTCGGGTGGGTCAAAGACGACGTTGCGGAAGTTGCTCAGATACGTCGCAGTCTGGTCCGACAATGCGTCGTTGATGATCTCCTTGCCAATCGAGAGGTTGTCGTCAAGGTAGAAGTTCAGGAGCATCAGGCGTCGGTTTGGGTCGTTGGGGTGAGGAACGATGCCATAGGTAATCACGTCCGCCTGCAACTGCTGGTGTTGGGCCGCTGGCCCGCACTTCCAGACGTTTTTAATTGCTTCGGCGTTGAGTCCGTGACCGCCTGCGTCCTGTTCATTCTCATTCGCATATTCGCCGTTCGGGTCGAAGACGATCTGCCCGATGCGAACCGGCGTCTGGCTCCAACGAAGGGCGAAGATTGACTTGAGGATAATCTTGGTCGTATTAGACTTGCCGGTGCGAGTCATACCGAAAAGCGCGGTCTTCTGGCCGAGCAGGTCGGTCGGAGTGATCTGCACGGGTACGCCATCGATGCCCTGGAAGGGCCGGTGGCTCGAAGCGTACCGAACCTGGCCGACGGGTACGGGCCCATCCTGCGAAGATACGGAGAGACGGGGATCACGGAAGTTGACGATGGCCTCCAGCACCTTGCCACGTGGCTTGAAGACCTTCAGCCCACGGTTCGGGTAGTAGTTACTAAGGTCCGAGCCGAAGAATAGGCGGAACGTGGGGGCGCTGTCGGAGCCAGTATTGACCATGTAGTAGGTGCCGAGGACTCGACATCGGACGCCGGCATAGCTGAGCAGGTTGTGGGTCATGGGATCCATTACGGCCCGGTCGTCCCAGTGGCGAGCCACTTCGCCGCTGACTCGCTGAGCTGTCTCGACGCGGACCCGCAACGCCTCGTCGGCGTTAGGTAGGTCGGCCTTGTCCAACACGCGAAGTAGGACGATGGAGGCATCTTCCTGCCTCACGTCCGACAGGCTTGCAGAACTGACACGTGTGGCGATCAGAAAAGAGAGTGCGGGTATGCCGCCGACTCGTTGCCGGTGGTGGTCGTGTATCTGGACAAGGGCTTCGTCGTATCCGAGCGAGTAGACTTCCCCGACATAAGCGCTATCTTCAACGAGCGCTGTTAACACTCGACTGGCCGCTTGCAGAGGCTCGCTCAACTCCGGTTCGCTCAGTCTTCCGGCCAGATTCGACACGATATCAGCCATATTTGCCTCCCGATAACGTCGGCACCGGGCGAAGCATGCTCGCCCCGCCCCCTGGACTACGACATGATCCAACGACGAGTAGGAACTGTCAAGCATTTGTCGTGGCCGGCAACGATCCGCCAACACCAGGGCATACCCACCCTTGAAGGGCGATTGTCACCACCCGAATGTAGATGGAGAAATCCCCGTCCGCTCAGTATTCGCCGGTAGGCAGCAGCCGCGGGTGTCGAAGCGGGTCCTGCGGGAGGATGTCCGCGCCAGGATTGCGCAGCAGACCCTTATCAACCCGATCCGGCACGGGGCAAGGGTGGACCTGCCACGCATGGACAGCGACCAGCGGCTTCTGTTCGAATAACGCCGGTTGTGCGTCAGAAATCCATGTTCATCCGCGTGAGTCCGTGTCGAAAGAGCAGTGGCCGGTAGTCGGTTGTCGGAGAGGCTGTCTCGGGAAGCGTTTCAAGGCTATAATAGGCGTGCATGAACAAGGTGGCCGAATCACCCAGGATCGTCATCATCGCCGGCCCGAACGGGGCGGGCAAGACTACCTTTGCCCAAGAGTATCTGCCCAAAGAAGCCGGCTTTCCGGACTTCATTAACGTCGATCTGATCGCGCTGGGCCTGTCGCCGTTCGCGCCGGACAAGGCCGCACTACAAGCGGGCAAGGTCATGCTCGCAGAGATGGCCCGCAAGGTCAGCACGTAGGGTGCGTATCACGCACCGCCTTTTGATGAAGCGGATCATTCAATGGTGCGTGATACGCACCCTACGGCTGGTCAATACGCTGTTAGATTGTTGACCGATGGGCGTTCTATGATGGTTCGACCCGGCCGCCTCGGCTGATCGCCACGGGAAACAATGCATGAACAAGAAGACGCCAGTGACCGATCCTCACGTTGCCGCCATTACACGTGCCCTTCGGCGGGCATCCGATAGAGCTTTGCGCTTGTCCAAGGCCACCCGGACGCCGTTTTGGGTCGTGAAGAACGGCCGGATGGTCAACCTCAACCGCGACACCAAAGGCGGCCGGCAGAAACGAGCCGTTGCGAAAGAGGCGGGAGGAGAGTCGAAAGCACGCCAAGCCCGGACCGGAAAGGCCAAGAAAGCCAGTAGTCGGTAGGCAGTTGTTGGTTCCCAGTTGGCAATCTGCGGAAATCGGCAGATTGCCGCGCTGCGCTCGCAATGACATGATCTGCGGATAAATGGAAGTTGGCAGTTCCCAGTTGTCAGTGGGGTAGGGATCAGGGGCCTTTGAGTTGATTATTGATGATTGGTAATCGAGATCACGACTGCTGGGTCAGGGCGTCGCGGATGATCTTGGCGCGGAGGGCGTCGCGGTGGGTGGGGTCGAGGGACTTGCCGTAGTTGACTTGGAGGTGGGCCGGCAGCGTCAGCATGAAGAGGCGATTGATCGTGCGGATCGTCAGCTTGGGTTCCCAAACGCCACTTGTCGCGTTTGGGCTCGGGCTCCCAATCGCGGAATTCTGCGATTGGGGACCCGTCTCCTTGTCCTGCTCTTTCGGGCTGGCGCGGAGGGCGCAGAGCCGCTCGATCGCCGGCGTCGAGGCCCCCATGTGCTCGTGCATGTTGATGCCGAGGCGCAGGTGGCTCAGCAGAAAGAGGGCTTCCTGCGAGCTGATGAGGTGGGCGTTTTGCAGCAGGGCCATCGCGCGGGCGATCTTGTCGTCGAGGGTGTCCGTGTCGTTGGTCAGCAGTTGCCGGCGGGCGGCCTTCTCGTATTCCACAATCTCCGGGATGATGACGTTCTCGAACTCGGAGACGATGTGCCGCTCGCTGACGCCGAGGGTGACCTGGTTGGAGATCTGGTAGAGGTCGCTGGCGGCCTCGGTGCCTTCGCCGAACAGGCCCCGCACGGCGAGGTTCATGTCCTTGGCGGCGTTCATGAACTTCTCGATCTGGTTGGTCAGCTTCAAGGCCGGCATGTGGAGCATGACCGAGACGCGGATGCCGGTGCCCAGGTTCGTCGGGCAGGCGGTCAGGTAGCCGAAACGCGGGCTGAAAGCGTACTCGACCCGGCCTTCGATCAGGCTGTCGATCCGGTCGATCTGCTCGGCACAGGCCCGGAGCTGGCAGCCGGCCTTGAGGACCTGGAGGCGGAGATGGTCTTCCTCATTCACCATCGCGGTGAAGAATTCGCGGCGGGCGATCACGGCCCCGCGCGGGCCGGTGGCCATCGCGTGGTGGCGGCTGATCAGGTGCCGCTCGACGAGGAAGTTGCGGTTGAGCTCGGGCTCTTGGTCCACGCTGACGTAGAAGACTTCGTCGCCGAGGTCCACGGTCATCAGGACGGACTTGAGCTTCTCGAGGATTTCGGCCTTCTCCTCGTTGGAGCAGCTATTGAGGAAGCGGTGGCCGGCCAGGTTGCGGGCCAGGCGTATCCGAGAGGATACGACGATGTCCGCCAGGGGGCCGGAGCCGCTAAACCAATCGTTGATGTCGTGGCTGAACTCGGTCACTTCCATAATCGTTGGTTCCAAGTCAAAAGTAAAAAGTTCAAAGGAAAAAGTGAGAGAGCTGCGCCGGTTGCCCTTTTTGCCTTTTGCCTTTTACTTCTTGCCTCGGCCGTCCTCCTTGCTACTCCAATTGTTTCATTTTGTCCCGCAGCTGGGCGGCGAGCTCGTAGTCTTCATCGCGCACGGCTTCTTCCAGTTGCTGGCGGAGCTGCGACAACTCGACGAATTTCTTGGTGTCCGTGGGGAGCTTGGTGGGGACCTTGCCGCAGTGGCTCGTTTTGCCGGCGTGGGCCCGCTCGATCAGCGGCAGCAGGGCCCGCTCGAAGACCTCATAGTCCATGGGGCAGCCCAGGGTCCCTTCCTTGCGCAGGCGGTCCAGTGTGAAGCCGCAGGTCGGGCAGACCAGTTCCTTATCCGCCGGACCGAACATCTCCTCATCCGACGGCTGCACCGCCAGCAGGTGGCTCAGCAGCTCGTTGATGGACATCTGGGAGTGCGTCGCGATCCCCTGCTCGGACGCACAATGCTCACAGATGTGCAGCTCCGTCCGCTGACCCTCGCTGATTTCCGTTAAATGAATGGTTGCTGTCCTCTTTTGGCAAATCTGGCACTGCATGTTTTCAATCCACACCCGCGCGGCGCGGGCTACCTTGTCCTTGGAACGCCTTGCTCATTCTATCGGCAAACGGACGGCTCGACAACAATGTATTGGGTACGCTGCCATGGCCCCGGTTGTTCCAGAGCGTTCCAGCCGCCCCTCAGGTCCTCTGGGCCCGCAAGCGGCTGAACCGGCCCTCCAGCCGCCGGTGGACACTCTCGGGGATCAGATTCGACAGGTCGCCGCCCAGCGAGGCCACCTCGCGGATCAGGGTCGAGCTGGTAAAGCCGTACTGCTCGCTGGTCATGATGAAGATCGTCTCGATGCCCGCCACCGCCCGGTTCGTCATCGCCAACTGAAACTCGTACTGCACGTCCGTCAAGCTGCGCAGCCCGCGCAGGACCACGTCGGCCTTCTTGCGGGCGGCGTAATCGACCATCAGCCCGTCGAAGCTCTCCACGACCACCCCCGGCAGCTCCGTAATCAACTCGGCGATCATCTCGACCCGCTCTTCCGGCGTGAAAAGCTGGTTTTTGACCGGGCTGCGGCCGACGGCGATAATCAGCTCGTCGAACAGCCGCATCCCCCGCTTGATCACATCCAAATGCCCATTCGTTATCGGATCGAACGACCCGGGAAAGATCGCCCGCACGAATTTATGCTCCATGAGAACCCTTCCTATGCGACCCCCCCATTATACCCCCGCTTGCTGGATGACCTCCACGAAATTGAGCAGCGGGGCCTGCGTCTTGTCCGGGGTCGTGGCTTTGGGGGCCAGTTCCAGGAGGAGGTCTCCCTCGATGGCGATGTCTTTGAACTCCTGAATTACGGCCTTGTCCGCCCCCTCGGCCATGCGCGCGGGGTCGAAGTCCTTGGCCACGATGCGCCCTTGCAGCTTGATATCGCACACCCGCTGGCCCGGCTGGTCGCCCGCGGCGGGCCGGAAGCCGAGGCGGACCGTGTACGTGCCCGGCGCGCCGTTCGATTTCGCATCCCGCACCGGAATTTCACAGCGGAGCAGTCCTAAGCACCCAGAGGTGAAGAGCCAGGGTTTGTCCGTTCCCTCGATCCTGATGCCTTTGAAATCGTGGCAGAAATATCCCATGTCTTTCAGGACCACCTCATTCAGATTGAACTTGATGCCGTAATTGGCGAAGTGGTTCTGGCTGTACACCGTTTTGGGGTTAGGATAAGCCAGCCACAACGTGCCGCTGGCGTCTTTCATGTCGGCCGGTGCCCCGAAATTGATGGCCAGATGCCGCACGGGCCTGTCATACGGGCTGGGCACCGCCTGCTCTCTTTGCTTGATCTCCGTGTGGTTGATGAAGACGGTCCAGGGCTGAGCCCGCTCAGGCTTGTTCACCAGGGCAAAGGAGCCGCGGAGCGGATAAGAGCACGTGCAGCCAACGCTGGCCTCCGGGACGAGCACGAGCCCGTTGGCCGGTATCATATTGATCCAGCACCCCGGCCGGATGCCTCCGAAGAGGGCCACCCCGGCATCCCGGACCAGATCGTAGAAGGCCACGCAGGAAGAGCGGTAGAACAAGGCATTCGGGGCCGCGCTGGTGATCGCGCAGGTGTGCCCCGGACGCAGGAATTCCCAGGGGACCTGCTTGCCTGTGATCGGATCGACCCGCATCTGGATCTTGCCCGTACGCAGATCGCACGCCCGCGGCTCGATGATGATCTTATCGCCGACGACCACGGGCCGTACGCGATAGTTGATAGGCCGCGACCACAGGATCTCGCCGGTCGAGGCGGACATCGCCACGATCCGCCGGTAGGTGAGCTGCTCTTCCTGGAAGCGGTAGGCGTCATGGTTGCCGACACACCCGAAGAAGAGCAGCACATCACTCTGGTAGGCGGAGCCCATGGCATCGCCACAGCAGCCGGTGAAATCCACGGGCCTTTCCCAGAGCTTCTTGCCGCTGGCGGCATCGAGGGCCACCACCACCCGGATGTCCGATGGCGTGTAGGTCCCGGCTTTCTTCATGCTCGCCGTCTCTTCGTAGACGCCCTTGCCGATGAGGTCCCGGCGTTCGTCCAACGCCCGCTTGCTCAGCTCTTCGGTGACGGCGCTATCGGCAAAGAAGACCTTCCCCTCGCTCACGGACAACGTCAGATTGCCGATTCGCTTGCCCTGGTGCGCCCACAGCGTCGCCCCGGTCCCAGGATGGAGGGCAAAGACCATATCGCCCCCCATCATCTTGCCGGTTACCGAGCCTTTTTCCGGATTATAGTTCTCCCACAGGGGGTAGTTGGCCATTGGGAACCACTCGGCATTGGATTGCGTGTAGGCCCAGCGAATCTGATCATTCGGATCGGCATGCCGAGCTCGGAGGTCCGCCCCATAAGGCTGCTTCATCGGCTCCGCCCGAATCCCGAACAGGATATTCCGATCCGTCGAGACGCAGCTCCAGCGGTGGATGCCCCCGCCGGCTTCCGGCAGGTTATAGACGCGGACCGTGGCGCCGGTCGCCGGGTCCAGGCGCAGGCAGCGGTCGTAGGCCGCCACATAGAGAGCCTCCTCGGTCAAGGCCAGGTTGCCGCCATCCACATCCACGCGCGGCCGCACCGCGCCGGGAATCTTACGTTGCCACAGCGGCGTCCCATTGTAGGCATCGACCGCCAGGATCAGCTCTGCGCCCTGGACAAACATCCGGCCGTCCATGGATACCGGGCTTTGTGCCCTGGCATGCCTTTCCACCATCGACATCGGTCCCGGCTCTCCGAACCACAGGACTCCGAGCGGGCCCTTCGCCAACTGGTCATCGGAGCAGGCCGTATTCTGAGGATTGCCGTACTCGTGCGTCCAGCTCCCTGCCTGTTCCAGCTTGGGTCGTTTGAACGTCCGCCAGCGCAGCTCGCCGCCGTCGCCTGGCAGGCCCGCGACTACGGTCCCCCCGGCCGGGCGCAGGACCCGCTCCAACTGCTCCCGGGTCACCGTAACGGTCCCTGTCGTCAGCAGTTCATCGGAAACAATGAGATTGGCGAAGTACGGGGGCAAGGCCGAGATGTCCCAGGGCTCGACGACCACGCGCGAGCCCAACAGGCCCGCCGAGCGCAGCTTGTCCCGAGCGCTCTGTAGGGGCGAATGATTATTCGCCCCTACCAGTCCGACGATCTTGAGGTCCGTGATCTGCGCCAGCTCATAGGCGAGCTGGCCTTGATTGCAGTCGAGGACGAGACAGTACCCTTTCGTGATCTTGCTCTCCTCCACGATCCGGCGTGCCGCATCGCGGTACAATTGCGTCTGGGGAAGTCTCTGAAAAACCGTGGGATCACGGGCGATTCTCGTTTCCTTCGGGCGCGAGCGCTCCTTGCCGCTGGCGAAGCAGCAGATCCTGCCCTCATCGGTACTGACGATCAGGCGACTGTTGCCGGCGGCCAAGCCCAGAGCTTTTCCTGGAAGGCTGGCCTGCCACACTTTCCGGCCGGTCTGCGTCTCCACACCGAGAACCTGCTTCGAGCCGCCCACGAAAAGGGTGTCGCCCGCCAGGATCAGGGAACTGCCCTGTTGCGCGGGCAGGTGCCACTTGACGCAGGAATCTTGCAGACGCTTTTCCTCCGCGCGGGCGGTCGCCGTGAGACGACCGATCTCATCGATCCTGGCCCGGATCTTCGCTTGTTCCTCGCCCTTTACCGTCTCGACCTGTTTCCTAAGCCCAACCAGCTCTTTGGCCAGCGCCTCCCGTTGCCGGATCGCACCGGCGGCCTGACGCATCGCCTGGGCGTGGACATCACGATCGATGGCATAGACGCCGGCGGGCGTGAGCACGTAGGCCGTCTTGTCCCGCACGACCAGGTCCAACCCGGGGAACCAGGCGAAGACATCGCCCCGGTTGGCCCCGGTCTTGGCGTCATAGGCGGCCTTATGCGGGACGCCCGAGCGATCGACGCCGGCAATGAGCTGATTGTCGCTGAGCAGGGACCAGGCGCCGCCCTGCTTGCCCCCGGGAGGAGCCCAGAACAGGAACTCCCCCGTCCGCCGGCTAAAGGCGGCGGGCATAGCCCGGCCCGCCGGAACGTAGAGAATGTCGGTGGAGGCCAGCAGATACCCGTGGGGCGTCAAGCCGCCGAAAGCGAGCTCATGGGCCCGGTCGCCAATGGTGTCATTCTTCCAGATGATAGACCCATTGTCCGCACTGAGGGCACAGATATAGATCCCCTCATAGGGGAACACGCCGGCCCCGCAATAGACCGTGCCTTGATCCACCAGTACGCTGGTGCGAACCGGCCAGAGGGAGATCATCCGCTCATTGCCGATGACCTTCTCCTCGCTCGGCCCGGGCCGGTATTTCCAGACAAGAGTCCCGTCCCCCGCATTCAGACAGTAGACACAGCCGTCATCCGAGCCCACATACACCCGGCCGTTGCAAATGGTCGGAGCAAAACGAACAGGGCCTTCGGTGAAGAAGCTCCAGGCAATGCTGCCGGAGGCGGCGTCGAGCGCGGTGACCTCGTTCGTCACAGACGAGCCAAAGAAAACGCGCCCCTCCGCCACCGCGACGTGAAAGGCGTTGTCCACGTGCATGCGGGGCATTTCCTCCGCCGGAGCAGGCCACGCCGGGTCCGGCGGGTGCAGCGGGACATAAGTCCACTGCAAGGACAGATTGTCGCCCAAGCTCTCGGAGCTTACGCCGCTGTGCGTCGCATCGTGCCGGTAGCTGGGCCAATCACCGGCCCTAGTCACGCGGGCGCTACTACCAACGAGCATCGAAAGGCATAGTGCCGCCAAAAGGGATACTGGGTGCATTCTGGTTTTGGAATTGCTGCTGGTGCTTCTCACACTCATCTGCTTGGACTCCCCACGGCTTTCTCCCACTCCACTGGCACGGAAAGCCGGCCTTGGGCCATCTTTCTCCATCAGTCCCACGGATCTCCCGATCCGAACATCTGAAGCACCAGAGTACCCGCCCTCCGACGTTCCTGCAACCGTGGCGCGCCGCCGCAACCCAAAACGGACTCACACAAAGACGCTAAGACCCAAAGAAGAATGATACAGAAATGCCTCCCTAGACTTCGTGGCTTTGTGCCTCCGTGTGAGAACCACGTCCCCCGACTACCGACCGCTGCCCTTGCGGCGGCCTTTGGCCTTGGGGCTGAGGTTGACCACCCGGCCGTTCTTCATGACCCAGAATGGCATGTGGGTGGCCATTGATGAAGTCCGGCAAGCCGGCTTCCTTGGGCAGATACTCCTGGGCAAAGGTAGTCTTCCCGGCCCCCTTCGGGCCGGCGACGATAACAATCCGTGGAGACTTGGCCACCTGGTTCACGTACGCCTGTCGTAGCGTTGGAACAGCTCCGGAGAGAGTATCTGCTCGCCGATATGACCGGGAAGAGCAGCTGACCCGTCCCATTTGCCCGGATACCGTTTCTATGATTCCCCACAAGCCTGCGGCGTCTTTTGTTTGGATTGAGATCGTTGTCCTGGATCGAACAAGACGAGTTGTTGTGAGCCCTGCTCGATCTTCCTCGACGGATTTTGCTCAACGTCCTCGAAATGCCCGCCCAGAGAATCAAAGCGGAATTTGCTCGCTTCCAAGTACTCTTGCTGTGTCTCGAAAGCGAGCCATCTTCTGCGTGACTGTTCCGCCACGGCTCCGGTAGTGTTACTACCGGCGAATGGATCGAGTACCAAGTCGCCTTCATTCGTGAGGAAGTCAATGAAGAATCGAGGTAGTTGCGGGGGGAAGCGGGCCGGGTGCGGCTTGATCCCCGCTCGTTTGCAGGCCTGGAGATAATAGCCATTGCTATCGTTGTTTCCGAATTCCAGAAGGTTCGGCGGGATGGAGCCGCCCAAGTCTTTGCCGAACTTGTCGGTAATGTTATGCCCGGAAGGACGCCTCTTGGCTTTGTACCCCCGCTCCATGAGGCGGAGCATATCTTTGCTATATTCACGGAGGACTTTCCGATTGTCCGCTTTTGGAAACGGGCTCTTTGACAACCACCACACGCACTCGACGGAATCCTTAATTCTGATTTTGCGCACCGTAACCCATTCGGCCGGGGAAGGCAATTTGGCGGGGTTATACCAATAGAACTCTTGTGCAAGATGGAATCCCAACTCATCGCACAGCGCGACTAGAAGCTTGAAGTGGTAGAGAGAGCGAGTAGGCTGCCCCTCATTGTAGCTGCCTCCGATGTCAATGACAAGGCTCCCGTCTTGCGTAAGTACGCGACGGAAATCCCTCGCGAATTCCAGAAACCACGGAACGTACTCGTGCTTCTCGACATTGCCGTATTCTTTCTTGAAGTGAAGTGCGTACGGTGGGGATGTCACGATGAGATTCACAGACTCATCAGGTAAATCCCCCAACAGGCCGCGTGCATCGCCCAAGTACGCAACGCCAAGATCAGTTGCATAGAAGGGCTTCCTTTGGGTGAAGTCTGCCATCATGCAGTGTCATTCCTAATTTACAGGCACATCATAGCATGACTTCATCAGGAAAACAAGAATCACGCCGTCGAGGCATGAACGATTTCGAACACCTCCAGCAAGTTGTCATGCCACGGTGGTGCAGTGGGTTGACAGATGGGATGCATTACCTCCAGCCGATCTGGCTGCTTGCGGTGGCGGGCCAAATCCTTGGCAGCGGCATAGACGTATTCCCAGACACCTTTCTGGTTAAAGAGGCACGCCGCAACCACATCAAATTCATCCGGGCGATACAGGCGCGTCTTCTCTCCGGTTCTGGAGTCAATACCACCTCGCGTCTTTTGCAGCTCCACTCTGAACGACCCCGTTTCCGTGCCTTTGCCCCGTTGTCCACCACTCCTCACGTTCTTGCATTGCACAGTCAAGCGACGACCCTTGTGATAAAGGAAGAAATCCGGCTCCCCATCTGCGTCGCTCCATCGGAGCTCCGATATGATGCCTTGCTTTTGCAGAGCCTCTAACGCTCGAAACAGGTAAAGCTCGGCCAGCTTTCCTTTGACATCAACCTGCGCACGCAAGCCGCTGTTGATTGCATCAAGGACATCCCTTGCCGACGCATTGAGGCTTCTCTCCAGGGGATGCCCGATGCTATTTCTTTGCCCCTGCATTTCCGATGCCACGAAAGAGTTCCTTGATATCCACGTCCAACGCGCGAGCTATGTCCGCAACTACCTGCAATGTGACATTCCGTTCACCCCGCTCAATGCCGCCAATGTACGTCCAATGACGCCCAGCAGCTTCCGCTAGCTGCTCTTGTGTCCAGCCCCGTTTCTTGCGTAGGTCGCGCACGCGCGACCCGAACTGCTCCTGAATCGTCTTCATTGGGCCGAAGTATCCTCGAACACAAAAGGGATGGACAGAGACTATGAGTATTATTCGGTCACAGCGGGGGACGGGGACGATGTCAAGCAGTTCTTCCGGAGAAGCCAGCGTAACGCCACTGGAGCAACGGATTCATCAGCGTGCGTCGGCGATTGGAAAGGCGGTACTCGGTCGTCCGTAGCCGGTAGTTGGTGAGACCGGGGTCGAGGGTCAGGGCTCAGGGGTCACCTACGGCCTGCTGTCTTCCGTCATCCGTCATCCGCCTTCTGTCCTTCGTCCTCCGCCTCGTGGTCGACGGATTTCCACTGGCCCGTGACCCATTCTTCGGGGAAGTTCAGACGGGCGAATTTGCCGTGGAACTTCACCGCCGCCCGGTCGTAGGCGCGGGCGGCTTCGATCTCGTCCCAGAAGGTGCCGAGGTAGATCTTTTTGCCCTCATGGCCGATGTAAACACGGCACTTGCCGTTCTTGCGGTTCCGGCGGACACCTTTGTACGGCGAGGTGGCGGGCTTTCGCTGCTTCCGCCGGTTGCGGCTGTTCTGGGTGCTGGTGCAGTTGCGCAAGTTGCTCCGGCAGTTGTTCCAGCCCTCGCCGTCGATATGGTCCACGACGTAGCCCTGGCGGGTACCATGATCTCGGCGTGCATCGTGACCAGCTTACCATCGCGCCGACGCTCCGCGTAATACGTGTTGCCGGCGCGGGCGGCCCACCAGCGGTGCAGGCTCAGCCAGCCGAAGTCGGAGGCGTCTACCTTGGCATACAGGCCCTGAGTCAGCGGGATGTAGCGGACCCAGGGGTCGTCGGAGGCTTTGGGCGGGCTCCACGCGGTCCGCCTGCGGTTGAACCGAAAGTGCGGGCAAGACGCCGTCGGGCGGCCGGAGCACGGTCTGGCCGGGACAGTCCGGCACGTTACTGCAAACGTAGAGAATCTTCGCGCCGTCACGGACTTTGCCGGAGAAGACACAATTCTCGCAGCAGCGCTTCCTGACCATTTCTCACCTCCCGTTCTTCGCTCGAATCCAGGGTCGCGCCTCCGAGGCCCACGCCCCGGCGGATCGCGGTCAGACAACCACAGATAGATAATAAACGAACATAGTTAGTTGTGCAAGAAAAAAGTGTCCCGCGGGCGGATTGTAAATCCTTGTCACATAAGGGTTAAAAAATTCTGCCCGGGCCGGCACAGATTTTCGGCAAGGGCCGGGGAACTTGAGCATGGTCTATCCCTTCGGCCACGGTGCGCGTGCCCCGGATTGCGACCGACATTCATGAGGCCTGATCCGATACGCCGGCTATTCCGACTTGATCAGCTCCACCTTGAGGGAGGCCAGGATCTTGTCCAACTCCTCCTGAAAAGCCGGCTGGTTTGTCTGGCGAACTGGCCTGGACCAGGTACAATGGGTCTTATGGAGGCTGTTCCGGGCCGGACCTCCCGGGCCTCCCGCAGGGGCGGGCCGGGGTAACCCGGGACATCTCTCCAGGAGACATACATGCTGACGCCCAGAGCTATGCGTGCCATCGTCCGCCGGGTCCTCCTGGTCACCGGGACCATCGTCGCCCTCACGTTCGCCCTGTGGCAACGGAGCGAGTTGTACCGGGTGGAGACGGTGGACTTCGCGAGCCGACAACAGGCCGAACCGGGTTGGAGCGGCCGCCAGCAAAAATCATTGCAGGACTATATCGCGGAAAGGACGGAAGGACGCCTGCTGCACAAGACCGGACCAGCCTGGTTGGCTCTGTACCAGGAGTTTTCCTCCGCCGGGCAGTACCGGTTCTTTCTCCCGAGTTGGACGCCGCTGCATGAACTGGCCGGCGGCTTCGACGGCAGTTTCACGGACGTGGCCCTGGAGGACGATGGACAGGTCCGCTATGTCGGGGTGACGGCGTGGCATCCGGGCGATTTCCCGGCGCCGCCCGCCCGGCTGTGCTACCCATGGCGATGGTTGGCGTCGGCGGTATTCCTGGCCGGTTTGGTGGGCTACATCCTGATACCCTGGCCGCGACGCAGACCGCACGTGGTGGCGTACGCGCGTTTGACTTCTGCGTTACTTCCCGATCTCGTCATCGGGATGCTACTCGTGGGCATGTTCTACGCGATACCCTGGTTCGTCGTTCCCAACCACGCCCATTCTTCTCATCCCCTGGTCGTCGAGGGCGGCTGGATTGTCCTGACGGTGGTGATGTGGGGCTTTTGCCTGTTCGGTCTGGCGATTTACGTCACGGCCGCCTGGTATGAGGTGTTGCGCGTGGAAGTGGCCGGCGATCATCTCGTGATGGAGTCCATGCGGGCCATGGAGCGGATCGACTTTGCCGATATCGAGCGGGCGGATCTCGCGGTCCGCGAACCGCCCAGGGCCCTGGTCAAGGCCGGCCTGCTGGTCAGCCTGTTGAACTGGCGGGCGCTGGGTCCGACCCTGCTCGTGGCCAGCCGCCAGGATCGGGTGATCGAGTTGGTCCTGCGGGACGGGCGACGGCGGCGTTTGGGTCTGACGGGGCTATGCCACCTCGACCGCCTGACCTCGGCGCTCCAACTGGCGGGGGTCGCTGTCGATCCCGGCTTGACATCGTAGGTCGGTACTCTCGATGGTGAAGGAGTCTACGATGTGGCGGCCGCTGAAGCGGCCGAATCGCTCTGCATCATGAGGATCAAATACCACCCCAGCATCACCATCCACGGCAGTTCCGCCAGGTCTTGCGCCTTGGGCAGGATCGTGACCTCGGCAGACGAACGGAACACCCCACGGTTACGGTAGTGAATCAACGACTCGCCGCCTTCCGTCTTGAATTCACACTGCGTCTGCCAGAAGTTGGTGCTGGCCAGATACTGCCGGCCGTCGGGAAACAGGAGCGTGCCGCCGCCGCTCCAGGTGTTGTTCCGGAACATGGCAATTTCTTCTTCCGAATCACAGGGCCGGATCGTCGCTCGCGTTTGCCAGAATCCGACGCGTTTGAACGTCCAGCAGCCTTCCTCGCTCTGTGCGGTCGCAAAGGTGCCCCAGATGCTGCGAAACCGCAACGTGGCGACCAGGTCCTCCCCCGATTTCAACTCGTACTGGGGCTTCAAGAGGCTGGGGCGACTCCACTGCAACGGCAGGCCAATGAAACTCGCGATCTTGTCCATATCCGGCTCCAGGCAAGGGTATGTGCGCGTTCTCAACCAGCGGCCATTGTAGACTCGTCACAAGCACAATCGCAAGAAGGATTTGGGAACGAGCCGGCGGCGAAGGAATCGTTGACCGTGGCCGGTTCTCACACGAAGCCCCCAAGCCACAGGGTGGCGGAGATATTTCTGTGTCGCTTCCTTCGTGTCTTCGTGCCTTGGTGTGAGTACCTCTTCTCGTGGCGGCCTTCGGGGTGGGGTGAGGATTGACCGGCCTCGCCAGGGCGGGTATTCTCCGGAGGAGAAGGTGGCAAGCAAGCCAAGCGACGAGAGACGACATGGGCCGAAAAGAACGAAAGACGGACGAAGAGACAAGAGTCGTGCAGCGTGTGACCCGAGCCGGCGGCCTGCCCGGGGACTATCCGTCGCTCTTGGAGAATGTCAAGCAGCGCATCCGGACCGCCCAAGTCCGCGCTACGCTCGGTGCCAATGCGGAACTGATTCGCCTGTATTGGGATATCAGGCGAGCTATCGCCCAGCGACAGGAACTTCGAGGCTGGGGCAGCGGAGTGATCCCACGTTTGGCGCGCGATATTTGCCAGGAGTTGCCGGGGGTAAAAGGCTTTTCGGAGCGGAACATCAAGCTGATGACCCAGTTTTACCACCAGTACCCGGACTTGGGAACAATTGGGCAACCGGCGGGTGCCCAATCACCGGCAGCCTCTGTGACGCGGCCGTCTGACGCCGACAGTGATACGCGGGCCAGCGCCGCGATTTCGCCACCGACGGTGACGAAATCATTGGCCGACCAAGTTCCGTCAATTGGGCAACCGTTGGTTGCCCAATTGCCTTGGGCACACCACGTTCTTCTGATGCAGAAGGTCAAGGACCTCTCCACCCGATTCTGGTACATGCGTCAGACGGTGGCGCAAGGCTGGAGCCGCAACGTCCTGGCCCTGATGATTGACAGTCGCGTCCATCAGCGCCAGGGCAAAGCCGTCACCAATTTCGATCAGCTTCTGCCCCCGGCACAATCCGACTTGGCGACCCAGACCTTGAAAGACCCCTACGTCTTCGATTTCCTCACCCTCGAAGAACCATTCCACGAGCGCGAGTTGGAGACGAGCCTGCTGACCCAAGTTGAGAAATTCCTGCTGGAGTTGGGCCAAGGCTTCGCCTTCGTCGGCCGCCAGTACCATCTGGACGTCGGCCAGCAGGACTTCTATATCGACCTGCTCTTCTACCATCTTCGGCTGCGCTGCTTCATCGTGATCGATCTCAAGAAAGGTCCCTTCCAAGCCGAGTATGCCGGCAAGATGAATTTCTACTGCAACGTGGTGGACGACCGCCTGCGTCACCCGACCGATCAGCCCACGATCGGCTTGATCCTCTGCCAGGACAAGAACCGCTCCGTGGCCCAGTATGCGCTCAAGGGCGTCAACAAAGCCATCGGCGTCTCCGAATACCAACTCACACGTGCGCTGCCGGCGAAATTCAAGTCCAGCCTGCCCTCGATTGAGGAAATCGAGACAGAACTCTCCACGGCCAGACCCGAGCGCCGGAGAGTCAGCCGAGCCGGCAGGCGCGGGCGGCAACATCAAGAGAATCAGGCCAGGGCCTAGTTCAGGAGAAGATCGATGCTGGTCGGGGTTATGCGGGTTCAGATGTACCTGCCGGGCGTCACGTCGCTCAAGGATAAGCGCCATATCGTCAAGGCGGTGATCGGGCGGCTGCAGAGCCGGTTCAATGTGTCGATCTCGGAGGTCGAGCACCAGGACAGCCACACCAGCGCGGTCCTGGGTATGGCGGTGGTGTCCAACGAGCGGGCCTTCATCGACCAGCAGCTCGACGCCATCCTCTCCTTCATGCGCAACGACGGCCGCTTCTACCTCGGCCAAGTCGAACGCGAAATCTTCTCATAAACACGGATTTGGTGAGGCGGGCAGAAAGAGCAATGGCCCCAACGATAGGCCGTCGGGGCCATTACTCATCTTCTCAGAGCCAGGAGGCAAGATGATTCTGCCAACCGGAGATCCGAAGTAGTGTCATTGCGAGGAGTGCAGCGACGAAGCAATCTCGATCCCAGGGATGGGAGGTTGCTTCGCTGCGCTCGCAATGACAGGCTTCACACTCGACACGTCGGACTTGAAACCTCTTCTACTTGGCCAACTCGATGTCGTCGATGTAGAGCAGACCGTGGACGCCCGCCGTCGGATTGGCGTTGTCACCGGCGCCGAGGCACATCTTCTTGACCTTGGCCAGGTTCACGCCCTCGAAGCTGCTCAGCGGGATCTTCCACTGGGTCCACTTGGTCGCGGCGGCGAACGCCGGGTCCGGATGGACGAACGTCGCCGTCTTCTTGGCGGCGTCCTCCAGCCGGACGTACACCGGCGTGGAGCCGTTCGCGGATTTGCCACGCACGTACAGGATCAGCGTGCCCGCGCCGCCCGCCGTCCAGTCCTCGGTCGGGGCGAACTCACGCTCGGCCTCGCTGTAGAACGGCGACACGACGTTGTTGAAGTCCAGGGGCATCGACTGTTTGCCGCCGTGGATCACCTTCTGCTCGGCGAAGGGGGCCGCGGTGTACCCGACGGTGGAACCGGTGCTGTTCGTCCAACCGTCGATCCAGGTCTCGTAGATGCGACTGCCCTCGTCGTCCGTGTAGCTTTCGAAATCATCCACGGGCTGCGTGGTGGTGAAGCTCCAGACCGGACCGGTCTTGGTGGTCCCGCCGGCGATGGCCTCATCGACCCGCCAATAGTAGGTTTTCAGGCTCTCCAGGCCCGTCGGGGTGAAGGTGGCCTCCGTCATCGCGCCCTTGTCCGCGTCGGCCGTAGCTTGCGTGACGGCCTCGACGCTGTCGCTCAGATACAGATGGTGTCCGACCACCCCCGCCGGGGCCATCCAGGTTAGCGGCGCACCGACCGAGATATCGCCCGCCTGGTCTTTGGGGGTGGGGTAGTAGGCGGTCGTGCCCTGGGCGACGAAGCTCCACACGTTGCCGGTGTGCAGGGTGACGCCGTCGGCCTCGACCTCGTCCACGCGCCAGTAGTAGGTCGTGCCCGGCTGAAGGCCCAGGGCATAGTAGTACAGAGTCAGCGGCTGGTGGGTGGCCTTGCGGTCCGCGTCCGTCAAATCGGGGCTGGTGCCCAGATAGACGTCATGGAGCTTCGCCGTGTCGCCCTTGGTCCACTGGAACAGCGCGAGGCTGACGGCAAGGGCACCATCCGCCGGGCTGGGCTTGGTGGCCTTGACCTTGACCGGTATCAGGGTCTTGATTTCGGCGGCGGTCAGGGCCCGGTTGTAGATCCGCACATCGTCCATGGCGCCGAGGAATTGGCGGGCGAGCCCCCGCTCGTTATCCAGGCATCCCAGGGCGACTCCGAACGCTTCCGAGGCGCCGAACGCGCTGGTGTCGCTCATCCGACCGGCCTCCTGCCCGTCAACGAACAGAGCGATTTCCGTGAGGGACTTGGTGATCGCGGCATGATGCCACAGGCCATCACTATAGGAGGCGGTGCTGTAGATGTTATTGCCACCGCCGGTCCCCAGGGGGAATCGGTTCAGGAAGCGCAGCTTGCCGTCGGACCCCACTTCGAGCAGAATGCCGTGGAGCACCGTGGGCGCGTAGGCCGAGATGATGTCCCGCTGCCCCGGCGAATCCTCGCGGAACCAGACGGCCATCGTGTACATGGGGAGCTTGTACTGGCCGTCGATGAAGATGTAGTCATCCGACCCGTCAAACAGCAGGCAGCCCCCATCCACGCCGTCCACGCTCCAGGTCGGCTTGCCCAAGAGCGTACCATCGACGGTCTTGCCACTGCTGTCCACGGCGACGTCGCCGGAGCCGTCATCCAGTTTCCACCACCCGACGAGATTGGGATCGGCCGAGCCGGCCAGGCCCAGCCCCGACCAACTCAGCACGAATCCGCCGATCAACAAGAGTGTGAGTTTATTGCGCATGGTTGTCCTCCTTCGAAACGTGAGTATTGTTATGCCTCTGAGAGCTTGTACCGCTGCATCGTTGACACGCCTGCTCCGTCTGCGCCGACACCATCCGGGACCTTCACTATTCATTATCGGCGGCTCCCGGGCCGCAAACAACCTCATTGCTGCACAAAAAATCTTCATTTTGTGCAGACTACGTGGGCGAGTGCCGGTGGCGATACTGCAAGGGCGTCACGCCCATATCCTGCTTGAAGTAGCGGGCCAGGTTCTTGATATCGGGACAGCCGAGCCGCAGGGCCAACTGGGACATCGGCAGGTCCGTATCGACCAGCAGGCGGGCCAGCTCATCGACGCGCACCCGCTTGATCTCCTCGTGCACGGATCGGCCCAACGTCCGGGCGAACCGGTCGTAGAGGCTCCGGCGGGACACCGGCACCGCCCGCAGCACATCATCCACTTGAATCGCCTCCTTTCTGGCACCGGTGTGGATGAAGCGCAGGGCCTCGACCACCAGGCGGTCCGTCACGGCAAATACGTCCGTCGATTGCCGCGTCACGACGCGACTGGGGCGCACAATGATGACATCCTCGACGACGCGTCCGCCCCGCATCCAGCGGTCCAGGATGGCAGCCGTCTCGTACCCGGCCTTTTGGGCGCTCAGAGCCACGCTCGACAGGGGCGGGGCCGCCAGATCGCAAACGAGGTCGTCGTTGCCGACCCCGACAATCGCCACCTGCTCGGGCACGTGCAGACCGGCGGCTTTGCAGGCCTCCAGCACATCCTGGCCCCGGTCGTCGTTGCAGGCCATCAGCCCCACCGGCCGGGGCAGACCCCGGAGCCAGTCGATGAGGATCGCCTGCTCTTTCTCCCAGGTATGGGGCGTTCTCGTCCGTGGCTGCTCGTACTCGTAGCAGTGCACGTGGAACCCGGCCCGGCGAATCGTGTCCTCGAAGCTTTGGCCCCGCCGGCGCGACCAGTAGTATGTGTCCCCGAATCCGCAGTAGGCGAAGTGCCGAAAGCCGCGGTCCAGCAGGTACGTCGCCGCCAGGGCCCCGATGGCCGCATCGTCTGTCAGGATGTTGGGCAGACCGGCGAAAGGCTCCGTATACGGCGAGACGATCGTGGGCAGGCCCAGGGAAAGCAGCTTAAGCGTCTGCTCCCGCTCCCCCTGCTCGCGCAGGACCATGCCGTGAGCCCCGAGCGCGCGGAGCGTCTTGAGCGAGGCTCCCACGCCGCCCGTTCCCCAGTAGAAAGGAGCCCGGCGGAGAAAGACCCAGGGACCGTGCGTGCGGCAGTACCGGGCAATCCCACGCAGGATAGACCGCCCGTACATGCGGGACGTCTCCATCAATAGAAGTACGCGATGCGGTTCCTGCACAGTGTGCTACTGGTCCTCTACTGGGGCGAAGCCGACCGGATCACGCGCAGATCGTCGATATAGAGGGTCCCCGTCCCGCCGGCACCGGCCGGATCGTTGTAGACGGTGATGCTGATCCGCTTGACCCGGGTCATGTTCACGCCCAGTTTCGTGAACAGCTCGATGGGGGTTTTCCACTCGTTCCATTGGGCCGTGGTCACCATCGTCGCGTCGTTTGGGGTCGTCCGGGCGTTGTGGTTGGCGGCATCGTCAATAGCCAGGGACAGGTCAGCCGGCTTATTGCTCGTCTTGCCGCGCAGGTAGACGACGAGCGTGTCGGCGCCGTTGACCGTCAAATCCACCGGGGGCGAGAAGGTCCGCTCGGTCATGGAGGAGTTGGGCGGCTTGACGTTGTTGTAGTCCATCGGCATCGACTGCGTGCCGCCATGAACGATGGCCCGCTCGGCAAAGGGAGCTTGGACGTAGCCGACGGTCGAGCCGGTGCCGTTGGTCCAGCCATCGATCCACGTCTCATAAATCCGGCTACCCTCGTCGTCCGTGTAGCTCTCGAAATCATCGATCGGCAGGTAGGTGGTGAAGGACCAGACCGGCCCCGTCTTGACACCGCCCGTGGCCAGGGTCTCGTCCACACGCCAATAGTAGGTGGTGACGCTCTCCAGAAGTCCCGGCCTGAGAGTCGTCTCCTCCAACTTGCCCTTATCGGCGGCCGGTGCGCCATTCCTAACGTCCGCCACGTTGTCACTAAGGTAGAGATGATGTCCGATCGCCGCCCGGCCCGGCAGCCAAGTCAGAACCGGCGTCGGTGCGGCGTCCAGCGCCTCATCCGCCGGCGTGGGGTGGTAGGCCGTCAGGGCTTGCGCGGTGAAACTCCAGACATCACCCGTGTAGGTGGTGACGCCGTCTTTCTCGATCTCGTCGACGCGCCAGTAGTAAGTGACGCCCGGCTCCAGCCCGGCGACCTGGTAGTGCATGGCCAGCGGGAGGCGCGCCCCGACCAGGGCCGTGGTCCCAAGATCCGGGCTGGTTCCCAAATACACATTGTGGAACAGCGCCGAACTCCCGGCGGTCCACCGAAATAGGGGAGTAGTCACATCGGCAGCCCCATCGGGCGGGTTGGGGGCAAAGGCCTTGGGGCGGAAGGCCAGCTTCTTGATCTCCGACGCCGCCAGGGCCCGGTTGTAGTAGCGCACCTCGTCGATGGCGCCATCGACCCACAGATCATAGCCCGGGTCCAGCCAGACTCCGATCGCGAACCTTTCGGGATAGTTCCCACTCGCCTGACTGACCCACCGGATCGGACCGCCGACGGACTGGGGACCGACGGACACCGAGCCGTTCACGTAGATACTGACACTCTGGCCGTCATACGTGGCGGCCAGATGGTACCAGATGCCCGTCTCGTAGATGTTTGGGGTCTCGACGTAGTTCATGCCGGTCTCGGTCCGTATGGCGAGACCGAAATCCCGCCCACTTTCACCGACCCAGCCGAAGTTGTACAAGAAGAACCCGCATTCATCGTCGGCCGTGTCGATGCCGTTGCCCACGAAAGAGCTGAAGTAGGCGAACTGGTCGAGCTTGACCCAGCACGCCACCGTGAAACCGCCCGCCGGCATCAGGTCCTTGGGGTAGACGCCCGGCCGGGTCCCGCTCCGTTCGGCACAGAGCACATAGTCATCGACGCCATCGAATTCCAGGGCGCTGCCGGAGAAGCCGCCGGTCCATAGGGGCTCGCCCAAGAATCGGCCGTCGTGCCCCTTCCCCGAGGAGTCGGCGGCCGTGGCGCCCGAGCCTTCGTCGAGCTTCCACCAGCCGATCAGGTTGGGATCGCTCTGGTCCTGGGCCAGGCCGGCCCGAACCGCACCGAGTACCAGGACAACAACAGTGGAAACGATGAGCATCTTACCCATGACGGTTCTCCCTTATTTAGGATTTGAGCAGTCGAATGTCGTCCACGAAGATCTGTCCGGCACCGCCCGCCGTCGGCTTGGCTCTGTCACCGAGGCCGATGGTGATCTTCTTGACCTTGGCCAGGTTCACGCCGGTGAAGCTGCTCAGCGGGATCTTCCATTCGGTCCACTTGGACGTGCCGATAACGGCCGCTTCCGGGTGGACAACGGTAGCCGTCCGATTCGAAGCATCTTCAACCGCGAAGTACAAGGGGGCCGGACCGTTGCTCGATTTGCCTCGAACGAAGAGGACCAGCGTGCTGACCTCGCCCACCGTCCAGTCCTGGGCCGTGTCAAACTCGCGCTGGGCCTCGCTGTAGAAGGGCGCCTTGACGTTGTTGTAGTCCAGAGGCATCGACTGTACGCCGCCGTGGACAGTGACCCGCTCGGCGAAGGGGGCCTGGACGTAGCCGACGGTCGAGCCGGTGCCGTTGGTCCAACCATCGACCCACGTCTCGTAAATCCGGCTGCCCTCGTCGTCCGTGTAGCTCTCGAAATCATCGACCGGCAGATAGGTGGTGAAGGTCCAGACCGATCCGGCCCGCGTCGCGCCGCCGGCCGCGGTCTCGTCCACCGCCCAGTAGTAGGCCGTCACGGCCTCCAGGGTGCCGGCAGTGAAGGTCGCGTCCAAGACTTCGCCTTTATCCGCGCCGGCGGCCCGCTGCTCGACGGCATCGAGACTATCGCTGAAATACACGTGATGCTTGACCGCGGACTGGCCCGGGAACCAAGTGAGGGTTGGGCTGGGCGAGGCATCGACGGCCCCGTCCACAGGCCCAGGGTAATAGGCCGTGAGGGCCTGTGCCACGAAGCTCCAGACGCTGCCGGTGTGAATGGTGACGCCGTCCTTGTCGATCTCGTCCACGCGCCAGTAGTACGTGACGCCGGGTTGCAGGCCCTGCACGTGGTAGTACATGGCGACGGGCTGGCGCGACGCCTTCAGGTCGGCATCCGTGAGATTCGGACTCGTGCTGAGATAGACGTTGTGGAGCATCGCGGACTCGCCTTTGCTCCACTGAAGCAGCGGCATGGTGACCCCGATCGTGCCGTTGGCGGGCTTAGGTCCCTGTGCCTTCAGGAAGTCCGGGGCGATGCCGTGGAACAGGTCCTCGGCCTGATCGGCCATCAGCACGCGGTTGTACAAACGTACCTCATCCAGAAGCCCGGCGAAGGAATCGTCGCCCCAGGCATCCGGCCAGCCGATCCACAGCCCGATTCCCAGGTGGTTCTGGACGGCCGGCACGGCCGAGTCCGGTCTCTCTCCGACAAGCTGACCGTCGAGATACACCTTGCGCTGTTTGTTGGCGACGTCCCAGGTCATGACGATGTACGACCACTCCCCTGGCGGGATCGCCGTATCCAGCACCCAGTCGCTGCCCCAGATCACCGACTTGAGATACAGGTCGGTCATCAGGGCCATGCCGTAGCCCTCGAACTGGCCGACGATGCAGGACCGGCTCGTATCCGTCGGGAGCACCCAACTGCACATGGTCGTCCCTTCGACCGGCGTTACCTCCGACCAGTAGGGTATATCGACCTTGGCCTTGGCCCCGTCGAATTTCAGGGCGCCGCCCACATTTCCTGCCACCCATTGCGGGTCGCCCACTAATTGGCCGTCGTGACCGTTGCCGGAGCTATCCTTGGCGACGGTTCCGGTCCCCTCCTCGAACGCCCAGTACCCCACCAACCCCGCGCCCGCGTTGTGGGCCAGGCTCAGCAGCACGAAAAGCAGAAAACTCCGCTTCGTCCACATGATCGTCCTCCCTCCTACGTCTCCTATTTACTGTTTTCCATCTTCCGTCGCCCTCGGGCTGACACGTCACGACATCACGGCTTGATCAGACGGATGTCATCGACGAAGACCCGACCGTGACCGCCCGCGGCCGGCTTGGCCTTATCGCCCAGGCCGATCACGATCTTCTTAACCTTGGCCAGGTTCACGCCGGCCAAGCTGCTCACGGGAATTTGCCACTGCGTCCACTTGGCGGCGGTCACCGCGCCTGCATCGGAGTTGACCGTGGCCGCGCGGTTGGAGGCGTCCTTGACCACCACGTACAACGGAGCCGGGGCGTTGGTCACCTGACCTCGAACGAAGAGGACCAGCATCTGGACATCGCCGGCCGTCCAGTCCTGGGCCGTGTCGAACTCGCGTTCCGCTTCGCTGTAAAAGGGCGTTTTGACGTTGTTGTAGTCCAGAGGCATCGACTGCGTGCCGCCGTGAACGATGGATTGCTCGGCGAAGGGGGCGGTGGTGTAGCCGACGGTCGAGCCGGTGTTGTTGGTCCAGCCGTCGATCCACGTCTCATAGATCCGGCTGCCCTCGGCGTCCGTGTAGCTTTCGAAATCATCGACCGGCAAGTAGGTGGTGAAGGACCAGACCGGACCGGTCCGAATAGCCCCGCCGGCGGCAACCTCGTCCACGGCCCAGTAGTAGGTCGTCACGGCCTCCAGTGCGCCGGGCGCGAAGGTCGCCTCCTGGACTTCCCCTTTATCCGCACCGGCGGCCCGTTGCTTGACCGCGTCGAGACTGTCGCTGAAGTACACGTGATGCTTGACGACGGCCTGGCCCGGCAGCCACGTGAGGGTGGGGCTGGGCGCGGCATCGGTGGCCCCATCCGCCGGCTTGGGCTGATAGCCGGTCATGGCCTGCGCGGTGAAGCTCCAGACGTTGCCCGTGTGGACGGTGCCATTGGCCTCAATCTCGTCCACGCGCCAGTAGTAGGTCACACCGGGCTCCAGACCAGGTATGTACCAGAACATGGCCAGAGGACTGTGGTTCCCGGCCAAGTCGGCGGGACCAAGATCGGGAGTCTTGCCCATGTAGACGTCATGCATGACGGCGGTCTCGCCGGCCGTCCAACGGAATAGCGGCGTTTGTACTCCCACCGCCCCGTTGACCGGTTCGGGCCGTCGCGCCTGGACCTTGGGCGGCACGAGTTCCTTGATATCCGCCGCGGACAACCCGCGCTGGTAGAGCCGGGCATCGTCCATTCGACCGCACAGGTGGTGGGTCGTCGGGTTCAGATCGCGCCCCGCGCCGAGGAAGAGCCGGCCGGTGCTGGTCTCGATCTTGCCCGTCGTGGCGATGCTGCCGACCGCGACGGCGTCGAGGTACACGATCTTGATCTTGCCGTCGTAGGTGGCTGCCACGTGGTGCCAGTCGCCATCGAACAAAGCCGTCGCCGAGCTGGCATTGGTGGCGTACCACTCGGGCGTGCACCCTGTCGTCTTGAAGCCGAGCTGCTTGGCGGGCCCGTTATAGTAGAGAGCGAAGGTGTCGATGTTGAGACCGCCCCGCATGATGATGCCGGACCAGTCGGGATAGGCGAAGTCGCCCCGGGCCTGGACCCAGGCGGCCAGCGTCACCGCGTCGGTGATGTTGAAAGCGGGCTTATTGCCGCAATCGATGTAGTCGCCGGTGCCATCGAGCAGGATGGCCCCCCCGAGAAAGCCCTCGGTCCAGGTCGCGTCGCCCTGGAGCTTGCCGTCGTTGCCGCCGACGCTGTCGGTCGCGATCACGCCGGACCCGTCGTCCAGCTTCCAGTGCGAGACCAGACCCGTCGTGGTGTCGGCCGAAGCGACGGAAAAGGATGTGACCAACAGGGCGAGACTCACAATACTGCGATACGTGCGTGCACTCATAATGTCCTCCTTCAGTAGGGTGTCGGGCCGTGGGTGTACAGGCCGCTGATATGGCTATAGTCTACCAGTTGGGGGCCGGGGGATTCAATCAAAATCACCTCCGCGCTACTGGCAATTGCAGCACGCGGCGTCACACGCTCTTTACTTCCGGGAATCCCGCGTGTACCCTGTGGCCGTCTCGTAGCACGGGCATCCTGCCCGTGTGTATCACGGGCGTCTCGCCCGTGAAGGCAGGGCCAAGATGGCTCTGCGACTCATGGGCAAGATGCCCATGCCACTGGCTGAGTGACTCTTTTCGCGGGAGGTCTCATCATGGTCAATGCTCGCCTCGAAGCCTGTAGGGTGCGTACCACGCACCGTCTTGTGACGCACATGGCGCTCAAATGGTGCGTGGTACGCACCCTACCGCTGGTGCTGCTGTCCTCTCTGGCCCAGGGCGACTGGAAGCCGGCGGAAGGGCCCCTGATGACGAAGTGGGCCCAGGAGGTCTCGCCCCAGAACGCCCACCCGGAGTACCCGAGGCCGCAGATGGTCCGCGAAGACTGGCTCAATCTGAACGGCCTGTGGGACTACGCGATCAAACCGAAGGACGCGGCCCAGCCCGACAGCTTCGACGGCCAGATCCTGGTGCCCTTCCCGATCGAGTCGGCCCTCTCCGGCGTGATGAAGCCCGTCGGGCCCGACAACCGGCTCTGGTACCGGCGCACGTTCACCGTGCCCGAGAAATGGAACTGGTCGGCTGACAAGAAACGCCTGTTGCTGCACTTCGGGGCCGTGGACTGGGACGCCACGGTCTGGATCAATGGCAAGGAAGTCGGCAATCACAAAGGCGGCTACGACCCGTTCACGCTCGACATCACCGAGGCTGTAGCCCAGCCGCCCTCGGCTGGGAATCGAACACCGCCGGGGGCGGCGGTGCCACAGCAGGAGATCGTCCTGTCGGTCTGGGACCCGACCAATACCGGCGCGCAGCCGCGTGGCAAGCAGGTCCTCAAGCCCGGCGGCATCTGGTATACCGCCGTCACCGGCATTTGGCAAACGGTCTGGCTCGAACCGGTATCCAGGGAGGGCGTCGCGCAGCTTACGTTGACGCCGGATGTCGATGCCGGCACGCTTCACATCGCCACGAACAGCCTGTCGCCTCAAGGCGAATTTGACGTCGAAGCGACGGCCTTTGCGGAGGGCCGGCAGGTCGCTTCCGCCACGGGCTCACGCGGGAACGGGTGCAAGCTTACCGTCCCCAATGCCAAGCTCTGGTCTCCGTCTTCTCCCTTCCTCTACGACCTCAAAGTCACGTTCAAGCGCGACGGCCAGGTGATCGACGAGGTGAAGAGCTACTTCGCCATGCGGAAGATCTCCCTGGGCAAGGACGAGAACGGCATCCTGCGGCTGCGCTTGAATAACAGGCCGCTGTTTCAGTATGGTCCGCTGGACCAGGGTTGGTGGCCGGATGGGTTGTATACCGCCCCGACGGACGAGGCCCTCAAGTATGATATCGAGGTGCTCAAGCAGCTCGGCATGAACCTGGCCCGTAAGCACGTCAAGGTCGAGCCGGACCGGTGGTACTACTGGTGCGACAAGCTGGGCCTTTTGGTCTGGCAGGACATGCCCAGCGGCGACAAGTTCATCGGCGGCAAGGACCCCGACATCACACGGACCGAGGAATCCGCCCACCAGTATGACATCGAGCTGACCCGTATCATCGAGGCGTTTCGCAATCATCCCTGCATCGTGATGTGGGTCCCGTTCAACGAGGGCTGGGGCCAGTTTGATACCCCGCGCGTAGTGGACATGGTCAAGAGGCTGGATCCGTCGCGGCTGGTAGATAATGCCAGCGGCTGGACGGATCGCCGCGTCGGTGACGTGATGGACATCCACCAGTATCCCGGTCCCGCCGTGCCGCGTCTGGAAGAGAAACGAGCCGTCGTGCTGGGCGAGTTCGGCGGCCTGGGCCTGCCCATCCCCGGCCACACCTGGCAGCAGGAGAAGAACTGGGGCTACCGCAGCTTCGGCACGCGGGAAGAGCTGACCGACGCGTACCTCGGCTTGATCCGTAAGCTTCACCCGATGACGGGCGACCAGGGCCTGTCCGCTGCCGTCTACACGCAGACGACCGATGTGGAGGTCGAGGTCAACGGCCTGATGACCTACGACCGCGCGATGATCAAGATGGATGTCCCGGCGGTGGCCGCCGCGAACAAGGCCCTCTACACCCCGCCGCAGCCGCGCCGGGCCGAAGGGGACAAGCTCGTCCCGCCCGCCACGCCGCTCGTCGCGTGCGATCCCTACTTCAGCATCTGGTCGCCAGCGGACAAGCTCACCGACGAGGACACCGTCCACTGGACCGGCAAGCCCCACCGCTTGACGAGCATGGTTCGCATCGACGGTCAGACCTATCGCCTCATGGGCGCCAGCCCGGGCGCGGTGCCGGCCCTGGCACAGACCGGCCTGACCGTGCTGCCCACGCGCACCATCTACACGTTCCAGGGCGCGGGCGTAGGTCTGACGCTGACGTTCATGACCGCGACCCTGCCCGAAGATATCGACATCCTTTCGCGGCCGGTGACGTACCTGACGTTCGACACCCGTGCGACCGACGGCAAGAAGCATGAGGTGTCCCTCTACTTCGACGCTTCGGGCGAGCTTACCGTGAACACGCCCAATCAGCAGCAAGTAGTGTGGACCACGGAGACCGTCGAGGACCTCGTCGCACTGAAGATCGGCTCCAAAGACCAAGCCATCCTCGCCAAGCGCGGCGACGACATCCGCATCGACTGGGGCTATCTCTACGTAGCGGCTCCGAAGGAACAGACTCCCTCTTGGATCGCCAGTCGCGGGGCTCTGCACGCCGGATTCGCCAAAGACGGTCTGACCGCCCAGATCAGCGGCGGCCCCGACCAGCCGGCGCCGGCAGATACGATTGCTGCTGCGGTGGTCCTCCAAGTGGGCAGCGTCAGCTCCAAGCCGGTCTCCCGCTGGCTGATGCTGGCTTACGACGACCTCTACTCGATCCAATACATGCAGAAGAACCTGCGGCCGTACTGGCGCCGCAACGGCTGGGAGGCTGCCGATTTGCTCAAGGCCGCGGCCCACGATTACACGGCCCTGCAGAAAAGCTGTGCCGCTTTCGACAAGCAGTTGCTGGCGGACCTAACCAATGCCGGCGGCGAGAAATACGCCAGGCTGTGCGCCCTCGCCTATCGCCAGTGCTTCGCGGCGGGCAAGTTCGTCGCCGACGAGAAGGGCCAGCCGCTGCAATTCTGCAAAGAGAACCACTCCAACGGCTGCATCAGCACGTCGGATGTTTTCTACCCGATGGCCCCGCAATTCCTTCTCTTCGGGCCGACGCTGACGAAATCTTTCCTGGTGCCCTTCATGAACTACGGTGCCAGCGACCGCTGGAAGTTCCCCTTCGCCCCGCACGACCTGGGCCAGTATCCGCACGCCAACGGCCAGCGTTACGGCGGCGGCGAGCGGACGGAAGAGAACCAGATGCCCGTCGAAGAGAGCGGCAACCTGCTGCTGCTCATGGCGGCCCTGGCCCAGATGGAGGGCAACGCCGACTTCGCGGGCCTGTACTGGTCGCGGCTCGAACAGTGGGCCGAATATCTCAAGGCCAAGGGCTTCGACCCCGAGAACCAGCTTTGCACCGACGACTTCGCCGGCCACCTGGCCCATAACGTCAACCTGAGCGTCAAGGCGATCTGCGGCCTGGGGGCGTTCGCCAAGCTGTGTGACCTGCGCGGCGACAAGGCCAAGGCCCAGGAGTACGCGAAGCTCGCGAAGGACTTCGCCACCCGCTGGGTGAAGGAGGCCGCCGACGGGCCTTCGTGGCGAGGGCGTCCCGCCCTTGTACCCGGTGGCGAGGGCGTCTCGCCCTCGAATCGCGGGCAGGATGCCCGCGACACGCAAGGGCAAGATGCCCTCGCCACGGACCATTACCGGTTGGCTTTCGACAAACCTGGCACCTGGAGCCAGAAATACAATCTCGTCTGGGACCGCATCCTCGGCCTGAACCTGTTCCCCGCCCAGGTCGCGCACAAGGAGATGGACTACTACCGCAAGATCCAGAACCGCTACGGCCTGCCGCTCGACAATCGCCAGACCTACACCAAGCTCGACTGGACCCTCTGGACCGCCACGTTGACGCAGAAACGGGCGGACTTCGAGGCCCTCGTGGACCCGGTGTACCTGTTCCTCAACGAGACGCCCGACCGTTCGCCGCTGACCGACTGGTATCAGACCAAGAGCGGCAAGAAGGTGGGCTTCACGGGCCGCCCGGTCATCGGCGGCGTCTTCATCCAGATGCTCTATGACAAGTCCGTCTGGCAGAAGTACGCCCGCCGGGATCGGACCAAGGCCGCCAACTGGGCGCCGATGCCCAAAGCGCCGGTCTTTCTGACGGTGGTGCCCACGGCGAAAGAAAAAGCCGCCTCGTGGAGCTACACCACGACCCGGCCGGGCCGACGGTGGTTCCAGCCGGACTTCGACGCCGGCAGTTGGAAGCAGGGCGAAAGCGGTTTTGGCACCCAAGGCACGCCCGGCGCGACCATCGGCACCGAATGGAACACGTCCGACATCTGGCTGCGCCGGACCTTTACCCTGGAAGGCACGAATCTTGGCGATTTGCGGCTGTCCGTCCATCACGATGAAGATATCGAGGTGTACGTCAATGGCGTGCTGGCCGCCTCGGCCACCGGCTTCACGACGCAGTACGAGCCGCTGGTACTCAATGCCGACGCCCGGGCCGCTCTGAAGTCGGGCGAGAATCTCATCGCCGTCCACTGTCATCAAACGACCGGCGGTCAATACATCGACGTCGGCCTGGTGCAAGTGAAAGAATAGCCGTGGCAACGAACTCCGGGTGGCAGCGTCAAGGCCCGTTCGTAGTGACGCCGTAAGGCGTTCTCTTATATGCCCTTACGGGCACACTACAAACCAGAGCAACTGTTGCAGGTGGAGGATAATATGACACGGCAATCAATGACTCGCAGAGAGTTCCTGAGGACTTCGGCGGGCGTTCCGGCCCTGGCCACCGTCTCGCGCGCCGCACAGAAGAGTACAACGAGCGCTGACAAAAGACCCAACATCGTTTTGATCGTCGCCGACGATCACGGGCGGGGGGACCTGGGCTGCTACGGCAATTCGGTGGTCAAGACGCCGCATCTCGACGCGTTGGCCGCCGAGGGCGTGCGGTTCACGAATGCCTTCTGCACCACGGCCAGTTGCAGCGCGAGCCGGTCCGTGATTCTCAGTGGGCTCTACAACCATTACAATGGCCAGTACGGCCACCAGCATTCCTACCATCACTTCATCAGCTTCGACTACGTGCGAAGCCTGCCCGTACTGCTGAGCCGGGGCGGCTACCGGACCGCCAGAGTCGGCAAATTCCACGTCGCGCCGGACGAGGTCTACAAATTCGACGTTCAGATTCCGGGCAACGAGCGCAACGGCGTGCTGATGGCGAACAATTGCGCCAAGTTCATTGCGGCCGAAGACAGCCGTCCGTTCTTTTTGTATTTCTGCACGGCCGACCCGCATCGCGGCGGGGGCAAGGCCACCGGTCTGCCGCATCAGCCTGATTGGTTCGGCAATCGCCCCCAGGGCTATCCCGGCGTCAAGGAAGTCACGTACCGACCGGAGGACGTTGTCGTGCCGGACTTTCTGCCCGACATCCCCGAGTGCCGAGCGGAACTCGCCCAGTACTACCAGGCGGTCTCGCGCGTCGATCAAGGCGTCGGGCGACTGATCGAACATCTCAAGAAGACGGGCAAGTACGACAACACGATCCTGATCTACCTCTCTGATAATGGCATCGCGTTCCCCGGGGCCAAGACGACAGTCTACGAGCCCGGCATCAATCTGCCGTGCATCGTTCGCATCCCAGGGCAGAAGAATAGGGGTATCAAATGCGACGCGATGGTGAACTGGGCCGACCTGACACCGACGATCCTGGACCTGGCCCGGGCGACGCCGAGCGACTACGAGTTCCACGGCCGATCATTCAAGTCGGTTCTCGAACGCGAGCACGCAGAGGACTGGGACACGGTCTACGCCTCGCACACGTTCCACGAGATCACGATGTACTACCCGATGCGCGTGGTCCGCGAGCGGCGCTTCAAACTGATCTGGAATATCGCCCACGGCCTGGACTACCCGTTCGCCAGCGACCTGTGGGAGGCGGCCACGTGGCAAGGGACGCTCCAACGCGGCAGCAAGCTCTATGGCAAGCGAACCGTCGAGGCCTACCTGCACCGTCCCAGATTCGAGCTGTACGACCTGGAAAACGACCCGCACGAGGTGAAAAATCTGGCGGACGATCCGCAGCACAAGGGCAGGCTGGAGGAGATGAAGGCCAAGCTCAAAGCCTTCCAGCATCGAACGAAAGACCCCTGGATCCTCAAGTGGGACTACGAGTAGGCCGGCCGCGAACTTGACAGGGACCGTCTAAGGTCGGATACTCCTCATGTAGGGTGGGTTCTTAACCCACGTGTGAAGTCCCCATCGAGAAGAACGCGTGGGTTGAGAACCCACCCTACGGATTGCCCAAGGCTCATCAGGATCTTTTTCTCTACGGTGAAGGGGTGAACAATGGCGCTACTGCTGGGTTACGACGTCGGAAGCTCATCGATCAAGGCCACGCTCATGGATGCCGGGACAGGCAAGGCCCTGGCCTCAGCGACCTCGCCGGATAAGGAACTGGAGATCATCGCCAAGCAGCCCGGTTGGGCCGAACAGCACCCGGACACCTGGTGGCAACACGTCAAGCTTGCCACGGAGAAGATCAGGGCGAAGGTCGCGTTCGACCCGGGCGACATCAAGGCCATCGGCATCTCGTACCAGATGCACGGCCTGGTCGTCGTGGACAGAAATAAGCAGGTCCTGCGGCCCGCGATCATCTGGTGTGACAGCCGCGCGGTTCCGATCGGCCAAAAGGCGGCCAAGGACATCGGCGCGAAGAAATGCCTCAAGCGGCTGCTGAACCTGCCCGGCAACTTCACCGCCTCCAAGCTCAAGTGGGTGAAAGACAACGAGCCGAAGGTCTACGCGAAGATCGACAAGATGATGCTGCCCGGCGACTTCGTCGCCATGAAAATGACGGGCGAGATCAAGACCACGCCCTCGGGCCTCTCGGAAGGCATCATGTGGGACTTCGAAAAGGGCAGGCTCGCCGATTTCGTTCTCGACAACTACGGCATCGCGCCCGACCTCGTCGCCGAGACAGTGCCGACATTCTCCGTCCAGGGCGAGCTAACCGGCGCAGGTGCGGCGGAGTTGGGCCTGCGCGCCGGCACGCCGGTCAGCTATCGAGCGGGCGATCAGCCCAATAACGCCCTGTCCCTGAGCGTGCTCAAGCCCGGCGAGATCGCCGTGACGGCCGGCACCTCCGGCGTCGTCTACGGCGTCACCGACAAAAAGAACTACGATCCGAAGTCCCGCGTCAACATCTTCGTCCACGTGAACCACACCGACAAGAAGCCACGCTACGGCGTGCTCCTCTGCCTCAACGGCACGGGCATTCTCAACAGTTGGCTCAAGCACAACTTCGGCGGCGACGGGTTGGACTATCCGCAGATGAACGACCTGGCCGCCCAGACGGGTGTCGGCTCGGAGGGCCTGGTCATTCTGCCCTACGGCAACGGTGCCGAGCGGACCCTGGAGAACCGCAACGTCGGCGCCTCGGTCCACGGCTGGAACTTCAACATCCACAAGAAGGCCCATTTTCTGCGGGCCGCCCAGGAGGGGATCGTCTTCGCCCTCAACTACGGCCTGGAGATCATGCGGGACATGGGCACCAAGCTCAAGACCGTCAAAGCCGGCAACGCGAACATGTTTCTCAGCCCCCTCTTCGCGGAAGCGTTCGCGACGATCACCGGCGCGACGGTCGAGCTCTACAAGACCGACGGCTCGCAAGGCGCCGCCCGCGGCGCCGGCATCGGCGCGGGCCTCTACAAAACTCCTGAAGACGCCTTCGTCGGCCTGGAACCCGTCCGTACCGTCGAGCCCAACAAGCAACTGAAGAAAGCCTACGAAGCCGCCTACGAGACTTGGGAGGCCGTCCTGGATAAGCAGCTTTGACATTACTGAGCGTTGCATGAATAGCTAAACTCCTTCGGCCCTATCATAGGGGCATGGGGAATGAAGAGTCTTCATTGCGTGAGTGGCGCAGGATGCAGGCAGTGCGCTTAAAAGAGCTGGGGTGGCGACAAGGCGACATTGCCGCGGCTTTGGGCGTCACGAAAGGCGCGGTCCGCCAGGGGCTCGGTGCCGTTCGGCTGGGTGGCCCGGAGGCCCTGCGGGCCCAGCCGCATCGTGGTGGGCCTGCACGATTGCCCCGTCAGCAGAAACGATTGATCCCCGACTTTCTCGGGCATGGGGCGGAAGCCTACGGTTTTCGGGGCGAGGTGTGGACCTGTCGCCGGATCGCCAAAGTCTTGGTTCAGGAATTCGGCGTTTCGTACAGCAGGAGCCAAGGGTCCCGTCTGTTGAAAGAACTCGAGTGGACACCTCCAGTCCCCTTGACACGAGCTCTTCCGCGGGACGAACAAGCGATCGAGCGTTGGCGTGTGGAGGTCTGGCCCGAGATCAAACAACGTGCCCAAAAAGAGCATCGAACCGTGGTTTTTGTGGACGAATCGGGCTTTTACCTGTTGCCGGGGGTTGTCCGGACCTACGCTCCGAAAGGTTTGACGCCGATCTTGAAGGAATGGCAGACGCGGGATCACTTGTCGGTGAGGGCGGGCGTGACGCCCCAGGGGAAGGTCTATTCCCTGGTTCGTCAAGAATCGCTCCATGGCCTACACCCCGTGGTGTTTCTCACCCATCGGGGTTGCGTGGCCGGCCAGCGCTTGCTGGTGATCTGGGATGGCTCGCCCATTCACCGCAGCACCGAGGGGAAAGAATTCCTGGCCAAGGGAGCGACGCGACGAATTCACCTAGAGGCATTGCCCCCCTCTGCCCCAGACTTGAATCCGGTGGCGTGGATGTGGAACCATCGCAAAGATGTTGAGATGCGGAACTTGGCGTGCCTGGATCTGGAGCAGTTGCATATGGAGTTCCCTCTTGCTCTCGGACGAACACGCCAAAGACTAGGCCTCCTCCGATCTTTTTTCGCCGGAGCCGGACTTACGCTATGAGAGTTTAGCTATTCATGCAACGCTCAGTAGGTGCTATGGAGCACGACATGTCATTGCGAGGCCTGCTCGCAGGCCGTGGCAATCTCAACTCCGATGCGTTGGAGATTGCTTCGCTTCGCTCGCAATGGCATCATGCATTCCCACGGTGACGTGTCGATCAGGAAAGGGATGTGACGTGTTTCGATGTACAGTGGTTATTACAGTACTGTCCACAGCTCTCTCTGTTGGGGCGGCTCAGAAGGATGGGGGATTCACGATTCGCCAAGGGACCAATATCAGCCACTGGCTCTCGCAGAGCACCCGGCGTGGTGAGGAACGACTGCGGTGGTTCACGGAGAAGGATGTCGCGCTGATCGCCTCGCTTGGCTTCGATCATGTCCGGCTGCCTGTCGATGAGGAGCAGCTTTGGGACGAGGCGGGCAAGAAAGAGAGCGAAGCGTTCCAACTGCTCCATAGCGCCATCGGCTGGTGCCAGAAGAAGAATCTGCGGGTCATCGTCGATCTGCACATCCTGCGCTCGCACCACTTCAACGCCAAAGAGAAACCTCTCTGGACCGACCCGAAGGCCCAGGAGAAGCTCTTTGCCCTCTGGCGGGACCTCTCGGCGGAGTTGAAGAAGTACCCGGTCTCCCTGGTCGCGTATGAATTGATGAACGAGCCGGTGGCGGATGATGCCGAGCAATGGAACAAGCTGGTCGAGACCCTGGTGCGCCAGGTTCGCCAGGAGGAGCCACACCGCAAGATCGTCATCGGGTCGAACAGGTGGCAGTCCGTGGACACATTCGACCAGCTTCGCATCCCGCCGGGCGATAGGGACATCATCCTGAGCTTCCATTTCTATACCCCTATGCTGGTGACGCACTACCAGGCCGGCTGGACCGAGGTGGGCAAGTACAAAGGGCCGGTGCGCTATCCGGGCCAGCTCGTGGACCCCGACGAGGCCGCCAAACTCGACCCGGAGGTCGCCCGGATCGTTCAAGACAACAACGGCGTCTACAACCGCGAGAAGCTCGAAGGTCTCCTCGCCAAGCCACTGGAGTTGTCAAAGAAGCTCGACCTGCCGCTCTACTGCGGCGAGTGGGGCGCCCTGCCCACCACGCCGCGTGAGATGCGGATGCAGTGGTATCGTGACATGCGGGCCAACTTGGACCGGCACGGCATCGCCTGGGCCAACTGGGACTACAAAGGCGGCTTCGGCGTCGTCACTCGCGGCCAGCCGGACCAGGAATTCATCCGAGTCCTATTGGGCCGATAGGTACATGCACACAGCGCTGGGTGCCATGCCTACGTTCGCGTAGGCATGTCTTTCATCGACAGAACCAACACGTCCATGCCGGCGTGGATATGGCACCCAGCACACGGGTCAAGCGGAGATCATCCCGACGAGCTTACTGCCCCGCCGGGGCGGCTTTGATCGCGTGGATGTCATCGACGTAGAACCGGCCGGAGCCGCCCGCCGCCGCGCTGCCCTTATCGCCCACGCGGAGGAAGATCCTCTTGACCTTGGCGACGTTTACGCCGCTGAAGTCGGCCAGCGGGACCTTCCACTCGGTCCACTTGGCCGTGGTCAGGGCCTTCGGGTCGGGACAGGCGACAAGGCTGGTTCGCTTCGAGGCGTCTTCCAGCCCGACGTACAGCGTTGCCGGGCTGTTGGTCGGTTGGCCTCGGACGAACAGGACCAGAGTGCTGAGGTCGTGGATCGTCCAGTCCTGGACGGGGGCGAACTGCCGTTCGACTTCGCTGTAGAAGGGCGCCTGGACGTTGTTGTAGTCCACGGGCATGGATTGCGTGCCACCATGGACGACGGTCCGCTCGGCAAAGGGAGCCTGGACGTAGCCGACGGTCGAGCCGGAGTTGTTGGTCCAGCCATCGGTCCACGTCTCGTAAATCCGGCTGCCCTCGTCGTCCGTGTAGCTCTCGAAGTCATCCACGGGCAGGTACGTGGTGAAGCTCCAGACCGGGCCGGTCTGAACGGCGTTGCCCGGCGTTATCTCATCCACGCGCCAGTAGTAGGTCGCGACCGCCTCCAACGCCCCGGGCGCGAAAGTCGTGCTCGCCAACTCGCCTTTGTCTGCCGCCGCAGCGCCCTGACTGACGGCGTCGCGATTGTCACTGAAGTACAGATGGTGTTTGAGGGCGCTCTGGCCCGGCAGCCAGGTCAGGGTCGGGGCAGGCGAAGCGTCGGTGGCGCCGTCAGCCGGGACGGAACGGTAGGCCGTCAGCGCTTGCGTCGTGAAACTCCACACGGCCCCCGCGTGCACGGTCATGCCGTCGGCTTCCACCCCATCGACCCGCCAGTAGTAGGTGACGCCGGGCTCCAAGCCGGGCAGATACCAGAACATGGCGAGCGGCTGGCGCGGCCCGACCAGCTCGGCGGGGCCGAGGTCGGCGGTTTTGCCCAGGTAGACGTCGTGGAACACGGCGTTATGGCCCGCCTTCCAGCGGAAGAGCGGCGTGACCACTGCCCCCTCTCCGTCCGCAGGTTCCGGACTCGTGGCCAGACCCGGATCGGAGAGGGCACCCAGTCCGTAATTGATGGCGGCCCCGAGCAAGGCGTAGGCGTTCTCGTTCCACACGAGGTAGGATTGCTCGTCGAGCCCCAGACCGATGCGGATATTCGCGGCCACCTGCGGACTGCCGTCGGCCGGAGCCACAGCCAGTGTCGCGCCCTTGTCGTACACGAAGAGCACGTCGTAGGTCTTGCCATCCGTCAGGGTGGCCCGGGCAATGATGGTGGCACCGCTGCCGGCGATGCCGTTGCCGAAGCGGGCCGCGCCGCGCGCACTTGTCAGGGCGGTGAACACGGGCACCGTCCCGCTGAGGCCGGCAGCCAGGGGATGCCCAGGCGACACAATCTGCACGTCGGGTGTGACAGCGTTCTGCCCGCCGCCGGCGCCGTTGGTCAGGCCCATCTCATCCCAGGCCCAGGACTCCGTGATGACCATGGGCGTGTCGATGGCGGTGATCTTGTTGCGGACGTTGGAAGAGCCGACGGATTCGGAGATGAAGACCAGGTCGGCCTTGGCCGCCGCGGTTCGCATCGTTGCGTCGCTCTCGTTGTCATCCATGTAGGTGACCGTATGGCCCATCTTCTCCATGAAAGCCTTGAGCGCATCGTCCCCGGGCTTATGCGTCGGGTCCATCGAGGAGATGAACAGAATGTCCGCGGCCTCGGCGGCGGCACAGAAACTTAGCACAAGCATCAGCACCAGCACGGATGTGAAGAGTTTTCCGCTCGACATGGTCCAGTCCTCCAAAGAGGTTTCTCCTCGGTTCGGGGCCTGCGGATCGATGGAAGGTCGAGGCCTCCGGATTTTCCACGCTTAGATATGTTTTGCAGCGCCTGCGGGAGCACGCCGGACAAAAGACCCTCCTGGTCACATCTGTTGTACCAAATCGCGGGTCCTTCTGCAACAGAATCACCTTCCCCGCCGGCGCTGGTCCGGCCGGTGCGCGGCCAATTGGCTTTGTATAGTGGAATGGTAGGTATTTCGCCGGCCGCCAACTCCCAAAATTGGGTTTGTTCCGCACGATAGACCACGCCTCCAAATTGGGTTTGTTTGGCGCAATTGCCCCCCTGAGTGGTGGCATCGCCAAGGCCTTTGGCCTTGACGATGGTCTTCCCTGCCCGTCGGCGGCAAATTGGGTCTGTTTCGCACAACAGGCCCCCCCTGACGCCAGCCGGGCTGCTCTGAATTGGCTTTGTTTGTACAGCCTTATCGACGTTCGTCGAGACCTGTATGCAGACAGCAGAAGAAGACCGAAGGGCCGTGGACTTATTCATGGCGTAAATATTTCGGTTCAGAGAGAGTATCTTCTTACTTGACAGGAACCCTATATGGATGACCTCGAAGCCCCCGAACTCACCGCCCCCTGCACCGGGCGACTCGGCAATTGGATCAACTCGATGCCTTTGTCAGCTCCGAGATTTCGCGAATACTGCTTGTCGCTCGCGTTATTCCAATGCTCGTGAACGCCCAAGCTGCCCAGGCGAATGCCGCTGTGGTCAGGGTCATAGAATGTCCCCGAACAAGGATCGTTCGCCAGGGCGGCCTCGTGCAGATAGTCCTCCGCCCCGCCCTGCATGTCGTATTTGGCATTGGGTGCGTGCCCATACTTGACCACGTCGGGCCACTCCTGGTTCACGAAATCATACCCCACGGAGTCGATGGCGACGGGGTCCTGGGAAGCGAGGATGCTGGAGGGCCAATCGCCGTTGAATGGCGCCGACTTCCACTTGTACGGATGCGAGTCCGCGTAGTAGCCGCCGTAGAGACCATCGAGGAGGTACAGAAGCGTCTTGCCGCCCAGATCATGGTGTCCCATCAGGTCCACCAGGCCCCGGTAGCGGGCCGTCCCGGGGCTCCAGGACGGACTCTGATTGGCATTCGGCAGACTCAGGTGCATGTCATAGTAGCCTGGAAAGCCGTACTGGTCGGGCGTGATCGGGAAGGACGGTCTCAGGCGGCCATCCGGCGTTCGGATCAGCGAGCCGTAATGGTTCTTGGCGCAGAGCGTCACGCCGGAGGAATGCCCTTTCAAAATGGCGAAGTTGATGATATACGCTGCCTCGGCAAACGCGGTCGGTATGTAGTCCTGCTTCTGCCGGGCCGCCTCAGGAGTGCTCCAATAGAAGGGGACATTGGAGAACTCCACGCGCGTGCGGCCGGCGCCGCCGTAGGTGTCGAGATACCGCACGTTCGGGAATTCCGGATGCACGATGTCCCACCAGTAGTTCGGTATCATGCCCGTCGGATCGCCGATGGAGATGTCGTTCTGGTCAACGCTGACGACGTTGACCAACTGGCGCAGCAGGGCCAGAGTCATCTGCGGCGAATTGTCGGTGTTGTTTGTGACGCTTTGCTTCTTTTCATACGTGATCGGGCTGACGCTGCCATAGTAGGCATTGCAGGTCGTCAGATTGATCTTGATGGCGATCTTCTCGCCGGATTGGTAGCCGACGTCCCCCTTGCCGCGCTCGGCGTTGAAAGAGCGGAAGATCGCGTCCCAGGCCTCGGCATCGGTGTTGGTGCCCGCCACACCCCGAATCGCCTGCGAGACCATTCTCTCCACCACCCCCAGATTGGTGTGCTCGTTCTGCCACCAGTGCTCAGACGAGTTGTACCCATCCCAATCGGTGGCATTGGGATCGTGGACCCAAACCACCCGGCCGGGATGAATCCCCCTGGCTTCACCAATCGGTCCATGAGGACCCCACGGGCCTTGGGCTAATGTCAGTTGCTCGGGCCGGCCTGCCCGCGAAACGACGGTGATGATTGCCACTGTAAGCAGGCAGAGGCACACCAGCACCGGCCGGGATTTCCTCAGGAGCCGCCCGGCCTTTCGGAATAAGGTCACCGAGCCGACCAGAACGACCACCCAGGCGACAAAACCCGAGGCCAGCGGCATGGCGACCCGCTGGCACGGATACGCCGCACGGGAGGGCTTGGGCACGACCCGGACCAGGAACCATACCAGCGCGATCAATCCCGCCGCCGGCGACGCCCACCACAGCCAACCGTGTTCCTTTCTCGCGGCGGGACATCCGCCCTTCCGGTGACACGGCCTCGATCTGCGATCCTCTTGCATGACCTGTCCTCCCGACTCCTGAGCTGGGGTCGGATCGCCCCAGCAGATATCACCATTATACCGCAGATTCTGCTTGACGCTCTACTGAGAATCCGGCAAGAGCGGCCTCCATACTACCACTGGTGCACCTCTTGTTCTCCGATCAGTTGCGGTAGTGGAGGGCGGACGGGGCCGAGACATCAGACAAAGGGCGAGACTCCCGTTGCGGCTCGCGGGCCCCGGTGGTACTCTATAAGCATGATTTGAGGGACTCGGTCGGACAGAAGTGCAAGAGTCACGAAGAAAGTGAACTGTGTAGGTGTGACCCCAGAATTACTCTGTCCAACACGTCAGGTGACTATCGTCTGGCAGGGACTCGCGACTAAGGGAGGCGGTTTGCGTGCCAGCGCCGGCCGTTGGCCCTTGATCTCCTGAGGATCGGTCTTCTTGTTTGGCCTTTGTTCTGCCTCTTTCAGGGCAATAAGGGCAAATCGAAAGATTTTTTTTGAGAAAAGTTCATTTTTCTGTTGGCGCGCCTACACCTGTAGGATATTATGCTGCTACGATAACGACATCTGTAGGAGAAGGATTGTCATGACAAAGAGCAAACCACGCGCGATGAGCCCCACGGAGATGGAAATTCTGAGGTTCGTTTGGGAACTGAACGAAGCGACCGTGCAACAGATCTGTGATGAGCTATCTCCCCGCAGGCCCCTGGCCCACAATACAGTTCAGACCCTGCTCTGTCGTCTTGAGCAGAAGGGCTATCTCAAACACCACTTGAAAGGCAGGGCCCACGTCTTCTCCCCGTTGGTCGAGCCCCAGGAGGTCATCAAGACCACCGTCCGTGATTTTCTGGGCAGGCTCTTCGGTGGTGACCCGAAGCCTCTCGTTCAGTTCCTCGCCGAGGACGGCAAGATCGACGAAGAGGACATCCAGAGGCTCCGGGAGTTGATCGACAAGAGAAGGAAGAAGTAATCACGTTTGTATCGCGGAGGTTTTGACCATGGAACCCTGGCTGATCCGAAGGGCAGAGTATCTGCTCGCCCAGAGTTGGCAGATCGCCGTCTTGACCATCGCGGTGGCGCTCGCCTCCTTGCTGCTGCGGAACCGCAGCGCTCACGTTCGCTATCTTCTCTGGCTGATCGTTCTGGCCAAGTGTCTGGTGCCCCCTCTGTATTCGATCCCGGTCGCGGTCCTGCCTCCGGAGGAGCCGCCTGTCTACGCTCCCGCGCCGCCCATAGCCGAGAGGATGGCTGCCGAGGATAGAGTGCCCAAAGCGGCTGTGACCGAATCCGCCGCACCGGCTTCCGTTCCGTCGGATGCAGCGTCATTCCCCAGAGCCATCGAGAGACCGGCCCGCTACGATCCTCGGGCGTGGTTGGCCCTGGGATGGCTGGCGGGGGTGGTGGCTCTGTCGTTCTACTACCTGCTGAATGCACTGCGCACCCAAATATGGCTTCAGAGGCGGCGTAAAGCACTGCCGCGTGAATCCAGGAGCGATATCGAGAGCTTCTTTGCGGCGCACGGCGTCAGGCGCATGCCTCGTGTCTGGCTGCTGGATCGGATCAGCCAGCCCTTTGTCTGGGGCCTGGTGCGCGGCAGTATCCATCTTCCCGCCGGACTGCTGGACGGCAAGCACGCGAAGTGCCAGGCCAGCCTCCTGGGGCACGAACTCAGCCACGTCCTGCGTTTCGATGCACTGATCAATTCGTTGCAGGTCCTGGCACAGACGGTCTTCTGGTTCCATCCGTTCGTCTGGTGGGCAAACCGGAGAATCCGCGCCGAACGGGAGAAGTGTTGCGATGAGATGACGATTGCTCGTTGGAATACGCGGCCTGAGGAGTACAGCGAAGCGATCGTGGAGACTCTCGCCGCCAAATACGAACAAGCCCGGCCGGTTCCGTCGCTGGCGGTAGCCGGTCAAGTCAAGAACATCGAGGAAAGGATAGATACCATGTTAAGACCAGGCAAGAGATTTCACACAAGCCCAAGTTTAGCAGCGGCAATCATCTTGTTGATGGTGGCGTTCCTAATCGTCCCGACAGCGATTGTTCTAACTGCTCGTGCAGAGGCGAAAGCCGCAAGCGAGAGTCGAGATAAACGTGCTAGGACTATGCACGAAGCCGCAGCCGCCGGCGACGTAAATCAAGTCAACCTGCTCCTTTCAAAAGGGGCTGACGTCAACGCAAGAGACAAGGATGGCCGGACACCTCTGCACTGGGGCGCTTGGTCTGGCCGCAAAGATGTGGCTGAGGTGCTTATCGCCAAGGGAACGAATATCAACGAAACGGATGTATCTGGTCAGACTCCTCTGCATGTTGTCGCACGTTTTGGCCTGAAGTCTGTGCCCGAATTGCTCCTTGCCAAAGGAGCGAACGTCAACGCCCGGGACAAAGCAGGCAATACACCCTTGCACTCTGCGGCCAGTCCTAAGTACCTGCAAAAAGAGTTGCTGGAGCTGCTGCTCGCCAAAGGCGCAGATATCAATGCGAGAAATGATCGAGGCCAAACACCCCTTCACTTTGCAGCGCGGTCCGATAGAAAGGCTAGCGATGTTGTCGAGTTCCTCTTGGCTAACGGCGCAGACATCAATGCAAAAGACAGAAGCGGCTGCACGCCCCTTTATGTGGCCGCCGGAAATGGTAGCCGGAAAGAAACGGTAGAGCTTCTTTTGAACAAAGGCGCCGATATTAGACAGAAGAATGATGAGGGGATGACGGCTCTTTATCCAGCAACTATCGCTGGAAATAAGGAAATCATAAAAGTGCTCCTCAACAAAGGTCTTGAAGTCAATTCTACACAATCGAGCGGATGGACAGTTTTGCACTATGCCGCCAGAGCCGGAAATAACAACATCGTAGAGTTTCTTATCTCCAATAGGGCAGAGGTGAACGCTAGAAGTGTTCGTGGTGAAACGCCCGCCCATCTGGCCGCTGTGCACAACCACAAAGACACGGTCAAGCTGCTCGTTTCCAAGGGGGCTGAGGTTTCCTCGATCCATTTAGCGGCCTACGTAGGAGACCTTGTTAAGGTAAAGAGCTTCATAGAGAAAGGTGCCAGTGCCGAGGCGCAGGATGGACATTTGCTAACACCTCTGCACGCCGCCGCAGGTGCAGGTCAGAGAGAGATCGCGGAATTCCTCATCAGCAAGGGCGCTTCGGTCAACGCAGATGCAGTTGCTGAAGGACCTGGGACGCCTTTGCACTACGCGATTGACGGAGGTTCCAAAGAAGTCGTAGAGTTACTTATCAGCAAGGGTGCTGATATCGATGCAAGCGACAAATATGGCATAACGGCGCTGCATCGTGCGGCCACAAAGGGCGACACGGACATAGTCAAACTACTTATTGCCCGCGGAGCCAATGTAAACGCCAAAACACAGTATGGCCAGACACCTTTGCATTACGCGGCCCAAACTGGTCATAAAGATGTCGTAGAGTTTCTTATCGACAATGGTGCCGATGTCAATGTGGAGGCTACGAACAAGTTGAAACCCTTACACTATGCCGCGCGGTCTTACCACGGAGACGTGGTCAAGCTTCTTATTGACAAAGGTACTAATATTTCCAAGGACGACAGTCTTTTCTATTATGCATGTATATATGGACATAGAGACTTGGCGGAACTTCTCATCAAAAAGGGGGCAGACGTCAACCCACGAGCCTGGGACAGGGGTCCTCTTTTGTTAGAGACAGTCTGGAATGCATACACGCACGCGGAACAACCAGATATCCCCAGACTCCTCGACATTCTTAGGCTACTCTTGGATAATGGTGCCGACCCTAACGCCAAAGACCGATGGGACTGGTCGCTTCTCCATTACACGCAAGGAAATGTAGATTTGACAAGATTGCTTCTCGACAAAGGCGCAAATCCCAACGCAATAGAAAACGAGCGCGGCCTAACGCCTTTGCACTTTGCCGCGGAGCCAGGCCGTAAAGCAATGGTTGAACTGCTCATCAGTCGGGGGGCGAATGTGAACGCAAAAGACTATTGCGGACGGACCCCTTTGTCGTATGCCGAAGACCTTGGCAGCAACGACATGTGGGGCAGCCCCAGAGATACGTCCTTGACCTCTGAAGTGAAAGCCGCCAAGAAAGAAGTGGCTGAGCTTCTACGCAAGCACGGCGCAAAAGAATAGATGCACGCGGGACGGCCACGCCGGCCGGCCAAGTGAGATGAAACGCCGGCGCGGTCCACGGAGGCCGCGCCGGGTCTTTTAGCGGTCCCGCCCGGCAAACAAACGCCCTACGCGTGGTTTCCCAGTAGCCAGGAGATTGGATTGACGTCCGGGGAACCGGGGACAGGCTCCAATTCTTCTGTTGACGCGGGTCGGGGCGGGGCGGTAAACTGGCCGCATGCCGAGGTTAGCCAGAGCCATCGCCGTTGGGTGTGCCCATCATATCACGCAGCGCGGGAATAACCGCCAGGACGTGTTCTTGGTGGACGAGGACCGGCGGGTGTACCTGGAGCTGCTCCAAGAGCAGGCCCAGAAGTACGGCCTGGAGATCCTCGCTTACTGCCTCATGACGAACCATGTCCATCTGGTGGCGATTCCCCACGCCCAGGAGGCGCTGGCCCAGGCCATCGGCGGGACCCACTTTCGCTACACGCAGTACATCAACCGCTTTCACGGGCGCAGCGGCCATTTGTGGCAGGGACGGTTCTACTCCTGTGCCTTGGATGGACGGCACCTGTGGCCGGCGATCCAGTACGTGGAATTGAACCCGGTGCGGACGAAGCTGTGCCGGCGGGCGTGGCAATACCCCTGGTCGAGTGCCGCCCTCCACACGGATGAGAAGGCCCAATCCGAGTTGTTGAATCTGCCCCGCTGGTATCGGCAGATCTCCGGTGCGGCGTGGCGGAAGGAGCTGGCGGAAGGATTGACCGACGAGGAAGTGGCCCAGATTCGCCTGCGGACGCACACGGGCCGGCCGCTGGGCAGCGATCGCTTCCTCGCGAAGCTGGAGACCGTGCTCGGGCGGCGCGTGCGGCCCCTGCCGGTGGGCCGACCGAAGAAAGAAACAGGCAAGAAACAGGTGATTGTCACCCAAGCACGCAGACGGGTAGAAAGATGAACCGCCGCAATTGGACTCCGGGTGGCAGCGGCAAGCGCCTGCTTGCCGAGGGTTTTGCGGATTCGATGGACCATCGGCAAGCTCCGAAGACTCCGCTTGCCGCTGCCACCCGGACAAGGGCCGGCGGAATCCGCCACCGTATTCCGGCCGCAGCCCCGTGCTCACCGGCAGCAGGATTTGCTTGCTCCGAGCGGGTGGCCGCGTTATAGTGCACGCCGTGTGCCGGTCGGAGCCGGCCTATCGGATGACGCAGGGGAAAGACGGATCAATGCAGAGAAGGAGTGGCTGAGATGGCGAAATCCCTACACAGTATATGCCGGTGGACGTTCAATGCGGGCAAGGGCGGTTTTGTCCCGGCGGATATTCGGCCGGAGTGGGCCGGCGGCCGGTTCGGCACGCCGGAGATGATTCAACTCGTCGCCGACCGGATCAGGCCCAGATTGCCGCGAAACGTCGTGCTGGGCATCGAGATGCACTACGACGCCGAGGTCGATGATAACAACGCGGCCGAGGTGGCCGACGCCCTGGTGGACAACAAGCTCTATCTCGCCATGATCACGCCCGGCGCCCACACGCACTTCGCCTACGGCGGGATCGCCTCGCTCGACAAGAAGGAGCGCAAGGCCGCCGAGGAACTCGGGACGCGCACGGTCGATCTGGCCTACGGCAGGCTCCGCAAGGCCTGGCATCCGGACAAGGCCCCGGCCTTCGTCATCTGGAACGGCTCCTTCGGCTACGACGTCGCCACCGTCGGCATCAAGCAGATGTACCAGAACCTCAAGGAGAGCGTCGCCGGCCTGTGCCGGTATGAGGCCAAAAAGGGCGGCAAGCTCCACATCGGCTTCGAGCCCAAGCCGAACGAGGGTCACCCCGCCATGCTGATCCCGACCGTCGCCAGTGCCCTGCTGTTCTGGCGCAGGATCGAAGAGGAGTTCGGCGTCTCCCGCAAAAACAAAGGCGTCAACAAAGAGTTCGGCCACTCCGAGATGATCGGCCTCGACCACATCTACGACACGGTCGAGGAGCTCGACAACGACATGACGGTGCACATGCACCTCAACAGCCAGGGCTACAACGACGGCATCATTCTTGGCGGTCCCGGCAAGTACGACATCGACCACGGCGCCCGGATCAACGGCATGAACATCGCCATCGCGGGCCTGATCCGGCAGGCCGGCTACGATCGCTGGAAAGGTCACGACATGCAGGCCCGGGCCTACGACAACACGGAGCAGGCGATCAACCGCGTCGTCCGCAGCGTCCTGAGCTGGGAAGCGTGCGAGAAGGCAGCCAAAGAGCTCAAGACCAGAGACCTGCTCAAGCTCCTCGCCCAGCGGGACACCGCCGCGGCCGAGGACATGATGCGCGCCGCCGTCGTCAACGCCCAGATGTACTTCGACCAGATGTACGCGGGGTAGGCTGGGTTTTCATAGACCCTATCCGTCCTATAGGTCCACGACGTCCACAATAGGACCTATGGGACGAATGGGACCAATAGGACCTATGAAAACCTCCCGGCGGCCTGCTCGGCTCGGGCTGTCAGCATCGCATCGTCGTGACATCCATGGGCCTATCTGTTTTGACGTGACGAGTGCCGCGACGGCTAATCGCTTGGCATGCTCACGGCACGGCGCTCGTACGGACATAGTCGCGGCGCTTCTGAATGCAGGAGCACCGCCCTGGAGAGGCATACCGTGGGGTCAGACGCGCCAACGAGCGGTTCACGCTTAGTGTTCATCGACAACCTGCGCACCACCATCATCATCCTGGTCATCATGCTTCACCTGTCCATCACCTACGGTGGCGAAGGCACGTGGTACTACATGGAGGCCAACACCGACAGAGTCGCCCGCCTGGTGCTGACCATCCACAACGCCATCGTTCAGTCCTTCTTCATGGGGTGCCTGTTCCTGATCTCGGGTTATTTCACGGTGATATCGTTCGACCGCAAGGGGCCGCGGCGGTTCCTCATCGACCGCGTCATCCGCCTGGGCATCCCCATGCTGGTCTTCGATTTCGTCATCCAGCCCTTTTTGATCTACTGGCTGGTCCGCCACGGCGTGAAGCAACTGGATGGCTCATTTGGAGACTGGGCCGCTTCCTACTATACCTCGTTCCACCCCGGTCGCGGCCCTCTGTGGTTTGTCGAGGCGCTGCTTCTGTTCAGTCTCGCCTACGTGTTCTGGCGACTGATGGCTCCCGCGCGGGTGCCGATTCACGCCGAAGATCCTAAACCGCCGCGTGTGGTGACGCTGGTGGTGCTGGCATTGTTCCTGGGAATCACGACGTTCCTCGTGCGGGTATGGACGCCCATCGGCTGGAGTTTCAAGCCGCTGAATTTTCAGATTTGTTTCTTCCCGCAGTATATTGTCATGTTCATCCTGGGCATCGTGGCCTATCGTCGCCAGTGGCTGATAGGAATACCCAAAGCGATGGGCGGGTGGGCCCTCGCTCTCGCTGGGGTTTCCGCGTTCGTTCTTTGCCCGGCATTTATGGTTCTGGGCGCCGCCGTGCCGGGGGATGTCTCCACGTGCAAGGGCGGGCTCCACTGGCAGGCCTTGACAACGGCGCTGTGGGAGCAGGGGCTCGGCGTGCTGCTCATCGTGGGACTGATCGTCCTGTTCCGGGAGCGGCTGAATCGTCCGGGGTGGCTGAGCCGGAAGGCCTCCGCCAACTCCTACGCGGTCTTTGTGATCCATACCCCGGTGCTCATTGTGTTTACCTTGCTGGTTCGCGACATCCACCTGTATCCACTCGTGAAATTCACCCTCGTCACGCTCATCGTGGTCCCTCTCTGTTTCAGCCTGGCGGCTCTAATCCGCCAACTGCCCGGAGTGCAGCGAGTTCTGTAGGTCTCATGAATCCCGTACGTTCGGTCTGAATCGGCCGGATCAGGCGATCAGCATGGCGTCGCCGTAAGAGTAGAAGCGGTAGCGCTGCTCGATCGCATGCCGATAGGCAGCCAGCATCCTCTCCAGGCCGGCAAAGGCGCCTACCAGCGCCAGCAGCGTCGAGCGGGGTAGGTGGAAGTTCGTGATCATCGCATCGACGAGCTGGAATTCGTAGCCCGGCGTGATGAACAGGTTGGTTGTACCCTCGCAGGCCGGGACTTGGCCGCCTCTGGCGACCGTCTCCAGCACCCGGGTCACTGTGGTCCCGACGGCGACGACCCGTCCGCCATCTTGATGCACCGCGTTGATGACATCCGCGTTGGCGGCGTCAATGCGGTACCACTCGCGGTGGATTTCGTGCTCCTCAACCTGCTCCGTGGCAATCGGCTTGAATGTCCCGGCACCGACATGCAGCGTCACGTACGCGAATCCGATCCCGGCGGCTCTCAACTGGCCCATCAGCTCATCAGTGAAGTGCAGCCCCGCCGTCGGCGCCGCTACCGCGCCGGGGTAGCGGGCGTAAACCGTCTGATAGCGCCGCAGGTCGCTCTCGGCCCGCGCCAGGTCGTGGTCCCGGTGGATGTAAGGAGGCAGCGGCGGAAAGCCCACTTCGTTCAGTACCGCTTCGGCGTCCGCCTGGGTCCCGACCTCAAGCAAGCATACACCGTCCTGTCTCTTCTCAAGTACCCTGGCGGAGCAAAAGTCGCGTTGGCTCCGGTCTTCAATGTCAATGGACTCGTCCAGCTTCACTTTGCGAGCCCCCTTGAGCATGACCTCCCAGACGCCCGGTCGCGTCGCCCGCCGCAGGAACAGGCCCTCCAGCCTGCCGCCCGTCCGGCGGTGGGCGAAGAACCGGGCCGGCAACACCTTCGTATCGTTCAGGACTAGGCAGTCGCCGGGTTGCAGGAACTCGCCCACGCGGCTGAACCGACTGTCGGTCAGCCGGCCCGTGGATCGGCCCAGCACGAGCAGCCGGGACTCGCTGCGGACCGCCGCCGGATCTTGGGCGATCAACTCCGGTGGCAACTCGTAATCAAGCTCGTTTGTCTTCATGGCGCCACATTATCAGACCTCGACTCTTGCCACAAAAATTTTTCCGGCCAATAATAAGACGATTTCGATGGTTGCGCCGCCACGGAGGGTTTTTCCCGCAAGCATCCGGACCCTCCGTCCGATACCGCCAGTGCGACGAAGTGTCGTGGCGAGGGGCGTCTCGCCCTTGCGTGTCGTGGGCATCCTGCCCACGCTTCGAGGGCAGGATGGCCTCGCCACGGACGCCGCCAAACAAGGACCGCCGTTTCGAAGGTTACAGCCGTGTACACACCGGGACAGTTTGAGCAGATCGCCGCCTCGCTTGCCGACTTGGATCGGGACGATCTCAAGAAGCGCATCAAGAACTTCCGAGGCCGGTTCAAACTCGACTTCTCCGACGACTACCTCGACGCCCTCAGTCTCGACCGCCTGCGTCACCTCCTCTTCGCCGCCCTGATCAACGCCAAGGCCGAACCATAGGGTTCGAAGGATCACTCCTTCTTCGTCCACCGGACGGGGTTGGTCTCCACGCACGTGCCGGCGTCCTGCGGGCCGGTCAGGATGCCCTTGGCGTACAGATAGCGCAAACTGGCCCGGCGAATGCGCTTATATGGCCTGGCAATAGCCCGTTGGATTTCCAGGGCCAAGCTGTGGTTGTAGGACAGCTTCTCTTCGGCTTCCGTCAGGAGGTGCGGCTGGAGCCGGCGCTTGTGCTTGTAGATGTGATAGAGGTCGTAGGACTGGAGCCAGCGGCGCAGCCGGGCCGAGAGCCACCGGGATAGGAGAAAGCGGTCGCCGATGTACCTGGCGATCTGAAAGTCGATGATGTGCGGCCGGCCCTCGGTATCGACCAGGATGTTGCCCAGCTTGTGCAGGTCGAAGTGAACGAGGTTCCGGGCATGGACCTTCCGGAGGGCGACCACGAGCCTGTCGAAGAAATCGTCGGGTAGGGCGGGCTTCTCGTTCAGGCTCTGGCCTTCGATGTACTCATAGACGTACATGTGCGGGCCGATACGGGCCAGGACTTGGGGGACCTCGCTGATCCCCTCGCAACGTTTGAGCTTGGAGACTTCGCTGTGCGTCATGAGCCGGCCGATCAGGCCCAGCGGCAGGAAGCAAAAGTGCATCCGGCGGTTGATTTTGCAGATGAGGCGGGAAGGAAGTGGGAAGTCTGAAGTCGGAAGTTTGAAGTTCGAAGTATTCAGTCCGACGCCTGCTTCCAACTTCAAACTTGAACCTTCAGACTCTTGCTTCCTATACAGCCCGGTCGCGGCGTGGAAATCGTGCTTCAGCACTCTCTCCAAGGCGTACTCGCCGCCCAAGCAGGCAATCTGCCGGGGCAACCCTTCATCGCCGCAGGCATAGAAACAACGGCCGAACCAGCGGGCGGCTCGCGGAGGCCGGATCTGCCCTTGATCTTCCGCCTTCTGTCGTCTGTCTTCTGCGTGTTCCGTACCCATCTTCTTCCGGTCTTCTTGCGCCGCCTTTCACAAAACACAAATCATACAGGCCCATCAGAGCGAGGTCAACCGATCGCGCTGCCTACTTTACACGGTGAAAAAACCACGGCAGACTATTGTCTTTGCCTCCCTGGCGAGGTATATTCTGCGCCGACGGCGGGTCCTGAGAAATATTAAGATTTGCGCCTTGCCTGTCGATATAGGACCGGGACCCCAAACGCGACAGGTCGTGTTTGGGAAGGGGTCCCAAAAGCCGAAACAACGGCTTTGGGGCCCGAACCTGTGGTACGATTCGTGTAGCGTGAGCGAACCAGGCCGTGGCCGCACGGCCTGGAGAGACGGTTGAACAGAGGACACGGGTGGTGCAAAGATGACGACGACTGGACAGATGACTTCCATGACTGAACCAAGCCGCGGCGTTGCCAGCGACAAAGTGCTGGAAACCCTGACTGCGAACAACCAATCATTCACCATACGGGGGCGGGTGCAAAGCTTTCGGTATGCCTGGTATGGCCTGGTCCTGATGCTCCGGTCCCAGCACAACGCCTGGCTGCATGCCTTCGCTTCCATCTGCATCGCCGGCGCGGGTCTGCTGTTCCGACTGACGGACGGCGAGTGGTGCTGGATCATCCTGGCGATCATGGCGGTATGGACCGCCGAAGCGCTGAACACGGCGCTGGAGTTCCTCGCCGACGCGGCCACCTCGGAGTTTCACCCGCTTGTCAAGTGCGCCAAGGACGTCGCCGCCGGCGGCGTGCTGATCTCGGCACTCGGCTCCGTCATCATCGGCCTGCTGGTCCTCGGCCCTCACCTGCTGGACTTCCTTCGTGGAATCCTCTAACCCTCCACTGGGAAACCGACGAGAGGACAAGAAGCGATTCTCTCCGGTTCCTCGCTGCAAAGGTGCGCGAAAACAGGAAGGCTGCTGCTGGCTATCGCGGTATTTACCAACTCCACCAGATTCTGTACAATCTCTACAGGCGCTGGAAAAGTCAGAAGGCTAATTGATCTGACGGCACCGACACGACTCGACAACGGCGAACAGCGTTGGAGATTAGGAACCAACTCAAATGGCGACAGTCAAAGAAGAGGCAAGAGAACTCATTGAGAGACTCGCGGATGAGGCGTCGTGGGACGACCTCATGTACGAAATCTACGTGCGCAAGAAGATCGCAATGGGTCTAAAAGCCGCCGAGGAAGGGAAATTGATCCCTCATGATGAGGTGAGACGAAGGCTTCAAGGCAAATGACCATTCTCTGGACCGAACCGAGCCTCAATGATCTGAAAGCCATTCGAGACTACATCAAGAGGCGCGTGCCAAGACATAGTGTCCCCTGGAGGATCATAAGATGTCTCGTATCAGCCAGCCGTCACAACGATCGAGGAAGTCCGTGTTCCCCGTGTCGTCCGCTCTCACCACGGTCAGTCTGCTGCTGGTTCTCACCGCCGGGGCGAGTGCGGCGTCTTCGAGCCGGCCACCATTGACTCCGCTGAACCGGTTCCCGCGGATGGTTCAGGAGTATTTCGTCGATCAGGTCCGCCAGGTGGAGCAACAGGCCGACCAGCGACGTGCCGCACTCAAAAGCCGCGAGGATGCCCGGGCCTATGTCCGCGACATTCAGGAGAAGATCCAACGATGCTTCGGCCCCTGGCCGGAGAAGACGCCGCTGAACCCGCGCATCACCGGTGTCGTCGAGCGGGATCAGTACAAGATCGAGAAGGTCATTTTCGAGAGCCGCCCGGGATTCCTGGTCACCGGCAATCTGTACGTTCCCAAGGGCCGGCCCTTCCCGCTGTCCGGCGTGATCGGCACCTGCGGTCATTCCGATACCGGCAAGGCCTACGAAGCCTACCAGGGCTTCGCCCAGGGCCTTGCCCGGCAGGGCTATGTGGTCCTGATCTTCGACCCCATCGGCCAGGGCGAGCGGCTGCAATATCCCACCGAGCAATTGAAGTCGCGAATCGGCGTTGGCGTCCGCGAGCACCTCTATGGGGGCAACCAGCAATTCCTCGTCGGGGAGTTCTTCGGTGCCTGGCGGGCCTGGGACGGCATCCGCGCCCTCGACTACCTGCTGACCCGGCCGGAGGTCGATCTCAAGCAGGTGGGCGTCACCGGCTGCTCCGGTGGCGGGACGATGACGACGTGGCTGTGCGGCGTGGACCGGCGCTGGACGATGGCCGCCCCGAGTTGCTTCGTGACGACGTTTCGACGCAACTGCGAGAATGAGCTGCCGGCCGACACGGAGCAATGCCCCCCGCTGGCTCTGGCGCTGGGCCTCGATCATTCGGACTTCCTCGCCGCGATGGCTCCCAACCCCATCGTCATGCTCACCAAAGAGGGGGACTACTTCGACAGACGCGGCAGCGAGCAGGCCTACAGTCGCCTGCGCCGGCTCTATGGACTGCTCGGCGCCGAGGAGAACATCTCGCTGTTTGTCGAGGACGGCTCCCACGGCTACTCGCAAAAGAGCCGCGAGGCCATGTACCGGTGGTTCAATCGGGCCACTCACATCAGCGACGCCCGGACCGAGCCGAACCTGACCATCGAAAAGGACGAGACGCTCTGGTGCGCCCCGAAGGGCCAGGTCTGTGAGCTGAATTCCAGGCCCATGTACGCGTTTACCGCCGAGAAGGCTAAGGCCTTGGCCACCCGGCGACCCAAGGAATTCACGCTGCCCGAGCTGCAGCGGCAGGTCCGGGCGCTGTTGCGTCTGCCGACGGCGGAAGCATCTTCGGCCCCCGACTATCGCATTTTGCGCAACTGGCGGTCGCGCGGGTATCCAAAGCCGCGCTGGACGAGCTATGTGGTCGAGACCGAGCCGGGCATCCAGGCCATCGTGTATCGCCTTGGCAACGAGCAACTGATAGCCCGGCCCCACGCAAGCACGAAGCGGGCGATCCTGTACGTGGCTCATCAATCGAGCGACGCCGAGCTGCGGGAAGAGCCGCTGATCCGCGAGGTCATCAAGGCCGAGCCGAACACAGATGTCTACACCGTGGACGTGCGCGGCATCGGTGAATCCCGGCCCGATACCTGCGATGAGAACTCCTTCTTCGAGCTCTACGGCAACGACTACTTCTACGCGATTCACTCGATCATGCTGGACCGCCCCTACCTCGGGCAAAGGACCCACGATGTCCTGCGCGTCCTCGACTGGCTCGGCGGGATCGGCTACGACGAGGTTCACATCGTCGGCAAAGGTTGGGGGGCGCTGCCCGCGACCTTCGCGGCGGTATGCTCCGACCGGGTCAAGCAGGTGACGCTGAAGAACGCCCTGACCTCCTACCAGGAGATTGCGGAAGCGCAGGACTACGCGTGGCCACTCTCGACGCTCGTGCCGAACGTCCTCACGGCCTTCGATCTGCCCGACTGCTACAAGGCCCTGCAAACAAAGAGTCTACGCCAAGTGGACCCCTGGGGCCCCGACGCCAAACCAACAGCCAGATGACGTGGATCACCGGAAACTGTCGACCAGCATTGCTCTATCCGGCATGGCGTGGTACAATTCCTCTGTTGGCAAAAGAGAGTCGGATGTTGGGCTTTCAGCTAGCGGGCCTACGTCATGAAAAAGCCACGGATATACGTGGACACATCGGTGATCGGTGGCTGCTTCGATCCGGAGTTTCAGCTCTGGTCGACTTATGGCAGAGAAGATCCAGATCAAAGCCGTTGAAATGGTCAGGCGTATCCGGGATGAGCAGGCGAAGCTGCTCGCAGGCAAATCCGACGCGGAGATTATAGCTTTTCTCAGGAAAGCTGGGAAAGCCGCACGCCGGAAGGCGAAGAAAAGACGGTCCAGCCAGCGGCGGCGGCACATCCAGCAGCCGTAGAACGCTAGATACCCTTCCTCCGCCATGCTTATGATGGACGAGGCCCATATCCTCCGAGAGATCAAGCGAACGGCAGCCGCGAATGACGGAGTCCCATTGGGCTGGCGTCGCTTCTTCTCCGAGACAGGGATTCGACAATCCGACTGGCTTGGCGTCTACTGGACGCGGCGGACATTGCGGCGTTCAAGCGTCGCAAGTTCATGTAGGGCGTGCAACAAATGGGATCTCACAGCAGGCACCGTACGGTTTGTGACGCGTGTGGCAAGAGCGGGGCACAGATCCGCCGGGTCTCTCGCAGTTATGGCAAAGGGGCAAGCCTGTTTGTTATCGAGAATGTGCCGGTCGTCAGTTGCCCTCATTGCGGCGAGAGTTATCTCACGGCAGAGACTTTACATGAACTGGAGCGGATCAAACTCCATCGCAAGGCGTTTGCCCAGGAGCGGTGTATAGGCGTAGCCACGTTTTCTTAACCATGACCCGTCGCCCGGTGACCTGAGGAAGCCTGGTCATCCTTTCACCCAGACACGCTGGACGCCGATGAACTCGTGGGGAGCTACCTCTTCTCCCCTGGCCTCCAGACACAATTCGATCGCTTCGCGAATTCGCTCCGTGAGCTTGTCCAGGGATTTGGCTGGGTGTGACAGCCCGGCAATTCCGGCACTGTCGCCACGTAGTAGCCCTTTTCATCTCGCTCAATAATCACGTCAGAAGCTCTTGCCATCTACAGCACGCCCTTTTTCAGGATGACGTTGGCGTAGAGGGCCTTTTCGCTGGTGGCCACCACCGCGTAGGCCTTTTTCGCCCGCTCGTAGAAGGCGAAGCGCTCGACGAACTCGAAGTCGGAGAACTTCTCGCCGCTGGCTCTGACGAGGGCCCAGTACTGCTCCCAGATGGTGGGCTTGGTCTTGTCGCCGGGCACGACGCTCATCAGAGCGACCGGCCGGTCCACGTAGATGTCCAGGGGAAAGAGCGTCAGGACCGCTTCCAGCAATTCCGGCACGCCGTGACCATCGCAGCGGACCAGCCTCTGCGCGACGGAGGCGGCAGGGAAATTGCCATCGGCCAGCACGATTTCATCGCCATGGCCCATCTCCATCAGGGTCTTCATCAGCTCGGGAGAGATGATTGAGGGGACATTCTTCAGCATAGTTCACGATCCTTTCACAGGGCTGCAAACATAGGTCCTACAGGTCCCATTGGTCCCGTACGTCTTATCTCTTCTCGCACCATTACTCAATCCGTGTGGAACACTTCTTCCATGGCTTTCCATTGCTGGCCTTCGGGCGTGCCGGGCAGGCGCGTCTGGAGCGGGTCGGTGTACGTCCACCAGAGCTTGGTCACCTCGTCGGCCATCGCCGCCATGTCGCGCGGGAAGTCATTGCCGATGTACTCGAAATAACTGAACAGCAGGTACTCGCCCGGCCGGATCTGGCCCAGGTAAATGGAGTAGTTACGGATGTTGACCTTGTCGAGCGCGGCCAGGACACCGGGCCAGACCGCCGCGTGCATCTGCGTGTAGGCGAGGATGTTCTTCTCGGGCATGCCGATGATCGAGCCGTGGCGGGATTTGATCTGGCTCGGCTTGTATTCCGGCCCATCGTAATGGAATTCCTCTTGCCACTGGGCCCACCACTCGCCTTCTTTGCGGGTAGGCAGCGGCCTTTGCAGCGGATCGGTCTGCTTCCACCACTCCTGGGTGGTCTTGTCCTTTTTCATCCTGGCCATGTCGGCGTCGAAGTTCCTGCCGGTGTACTCGTAGTAGGCGAAGAGGTAATCCTGGTCCGGGGCGACCTCGCCGAGATAGATCGAGTAGTTGTGGATGTTGGTTCTGTCGATCATCTGGAGCACGCCGGGCCAGGTGGCCGCGTGAAGTCGCTTGTACTCGGCGATGCTCTCCTGGGGAATGGCGATGACCGCCCCGTGCCGCTGCACCGTCCGGCTCGCACAGCCCGAAAGCAAAGCCACACCCAGAATCAGTGCCGGAACCGCCGTTCTCACTTTCTTCTCAGACATTTGAGGATCTCCGTACTCCACCGACTGCCCCTTATCGGGTCGACAGTGCACACGTTCTGTCGTCCGACGGTTGCATCGCGTGTAGGGTGGGTTCTTAACCCTGCCCTTGAGCGGTGCGTGGTACGCACCCTACGATGACGCATGGCCTGCAGCCCGTAGGGTGCGTACCACGCACCATCTTCATCTCATTTCACCAAACCAAAGAACCGTTGGGTCGCCTCGGTGGCGAAAACAATGTACAGCAGGACCATGATCGCGAACAGCAGCCCGGCTAGCAGCTTGTAGTTGAGGATTCCTTTCCAGCCGGCGTCGGCCAGGGCTTCCCACGGATGGCTCCAGACCAGCCGCTCGCTCTGCGGCGTGTGCCGCTGCGGCCACAGTAGCGACGTTGCGATCAGGACCGCCGAACAGATCACAAACAAGTAGAAGGCGGCCATCATGAACTGAAGATTCCAGTGCGTATACTCTTTGTACCAGTCCAGCACAAACACGACGACACCAAGGAGGGACCCGACGACCAGGGTCGTCAGCGCGCCCCGGCTGGAGGCCCGACGCCAAAAGACGCCCCAGAAGAAGACCGCCGTGATCGGCGGGGCCAGATAGGAGATGATCGTGTTCACACCCTGGTAGATGCTCTGATAGTGGCCGACCAGGGGTGACCAGAGGATCGCCACGACCATCGCTACAAAGGTCGCGGCCCGGCCGATGACCACGAGTTTGTGGTCCGGCGTCTCCGGCCGCCAACGACGATAGAGATCGTAGCTGAAGAGCGTGGCGATGGAATTCAATGCCCCGGAGACAGTGCTCATCAGTGCCGCCAATAGGGCTGCCGCCAGCACGCCGCGCAGCCCGGGCGGGAGCAGTTCCAAGATCATATGAGCGTACACGGCGTCCGACTTTGGCTTGAGCACCCCCCTGCTGACCAAGTCCGTCATGGCGCGGTCCACTTGCTGCTTGTCTACGCCGGTCTGGGCCACAATGTAGTCCACGCGCACGGCCGGGTTCTCGCCCTTGTAACCGCACACCGTCTGGTAAACCTGTCGTTCGACCTCCGACAGCGCCGGCAGGTTCACCGGCTGCTCGGCAACCCGCAACGCCGGCAGGGCCGTCATCTTGCCCTGGTGGAGCAGGGCCAAGCAGACCGTCCCCGGAAAGACGAAGATCAGGACCGGCAGGATCTTGATGAACCCGGCGAACAGTGGACCCACGCGGGCATGGTTCACGTCCTTGGCCCCCAGCACTCGCTGCACGATGGTCTGATCCGCGCACCAGTACCACAGCCCGATCACAGGATAGCCCAGGAACACCGAGTACCAAGGCAGATTCGCCGGGTCACTCGCCGAGCGAAGGATCGTCAGTTTCACCGGCTCGACATGGGCCGTGACGCCAGGCCAGCCTCCGGCCCTGATGAACGCGACTGAGGTAATCAGGATGGCGCCGGCCAGCAGGATGACGGTTTGCAGCGATTCCGTCAGTACCACGGCGAGCAGACCGCCGACGATGGTGTAGATGCCCGTGACGACCGAAGCGCCGATAATGCTCGTCATCTTGTCGATCCCGAACATCTCTTCGAGCACGACTGCGCCGGTGTAGAGCGTAAAGCCGATGTGGATCACGATGGCCGAGACGATGGACATCACCGCCAGCCAGTCCCGGCAGCTTCGGCTGTACCGCTGCTCCAGGAAGTCCGGCAACGTCGCGACCTTCGACCGAAAGTAAAACGGGGCAAAAAACAGAGACAGGGTAATCAGCAGGAACGGGGCCATCCACTCGAAGTTACCATAGGCGAGGCCATTCACGTAGCCCTCCTGGGCTTGGCTGACCAGGTGGATCGTGGAGATATTCGTCGAAAACAGGGCCATGCCGATCAGCGGCCAGGTGAGCGTGCCGCCGGCCAGAAAGTATCCCGCGCTTTCTGTCGCCCCCCGGCGCCGCAATCCCGCCCATACCCCTAAGCCGAGGATCACGACGAAATACAGAGCGATGACAGCAATATCGATACCTCCTATCGAGATGCTGCCGGCGCCCAGAATACCTTCAGTCATGCCGAGTCCCTTTCACGGTGGTCCGAGTGTAGGATGTCGCCCCGCCTCTGTCAACGTCCTGGCCGCGTGCCGGCCGTCCTCACCATCCGGAGGACAGACTCCCGCCGCGCTTCGCACGGCCCCAGGCTGTGCGGTTGAGACTGCTTCGTCGCGGGGCTTGTCCTGGAAGACTAACGATTCGGGTGGCATCGCCAAGGGCTCTGCCCTTGACGATGGCTCACGCGCATACGGGAAACCATCGTCAAGGCCGGAGGCCGGCCTTGGCGATGCCACCCCGGCGCATTTCGCACATTCCCAGGCCGTGCGGTTGAGATTGCTTCGTCGCGGGGCTCCTCGCAATGACATGATGGGTACGGTATGTCATTGCGAGCGGAGCGAAGCAATCTCAGCCACACGACTCCTGACCTGTCGTACTACTTGACATCAGTCCCGACAGCGTCATACTGGCACCGTGGTTTTGTGAGCCTGTGAATAAAACCGCGAAACTCATTCACGGTCCCGAAAGGAAACCGCCATGTTGTCATTGGTGCCACCCGTCCTTGCGAATACCTCCTCCCATTTGCTGAGCCTCTCGGCCATCGACCTGGTCATCGTCGTGCTGTACTTCGTGGTCGTGCTGGCCATCGGGTTCTACCTCAAGCGGCATACGAGCACGGGCGAGGACTTCTTCATGGCGGGCCGCAAGATGACCGCCTGGATCGCGGGCCTGAGCTTCATCTCCGCCAACCTCAGCTCCCTGGAAACGATGGGCTGGTCGGCAATGGCCTATCAGTACGGCATGCTCGGGGCTCACGCCTACCTGATTGGGGCTATCCCCGCGATTCTATTCCTGGCCGTAGTGATGATGCCCTTCTATTACATCTGCAAGACCCACTCCGTCCCCGGCTACCTGAAGCTGCGTTACGGCGAGGGGGCTCGGGCTCTGGCCGGCATCTCGTTCACGTTCCTGACCGTCATGGTCAGCGGCGCGAGCATGTTCGCGATGGCCAAAATTCTGAACCTGCTGCTCGGCTGGAACATGAGTATGAGCATCTGGGTGTCGTCCGTCACGGTCGGCATCTATGTGGCCCTGGGCGGACTGCTGTCGGCCGTATTCAACGAAGTGCTCCAATTCTTCCTGATCTGGCTGGGGACGCTGCTGGTGCCGATCCTCGGCATCATCCACGCGGGCGGCTGGACGAAGATGATGGCCACCATCCAGGAGAACGTGAAGGTGATCCACCCCACCGTTCCCGCCGCGACCTTCTCCCACCTCTGGCGAGACCTGGGTACGTTCAATAACCCGATGGGCATCGACTGGTTCGGCATGGTCTTCGGACTGGGCTTGGCGGTCAGTTTCGGGTACTGGTGCACCGACTTCCTCCAGGTGCAGCGCGTGCTGGTGGCCAAGAACCTGCGGTCGGCCCAGAATGGCACGGTCATCGGGGCGGTGCTCAAGATGGGCGTGCCCTTGATCGTCACGATCCCGGGCCTGCTCGGCCTGGCCGTGCTGCTGAACCCGAACGGCACGCCCTTGATTCTCGTGCCGGAAAGCGACGTGCGAGCGAATATTACCAACCGTACCTTCAACGACGTGCTGCCCCTGCTGATGGGCCAGTATCTCGGACCGGGCCTACTGGGCCTGGGCGTCACGGCCATGATCGCCGGCTTCATGTCCGGCATGGCGGGCAACGTCAGCGCGTTCGCGACGGTGTGGACCTACGACGTGTACCGCCCGCTGCTGAACAAGAACGCCAGCGACAAGCATTACCTGACGATGGGCCGCTGGTGCTCGATCCTGGGCGTGCTGATCTCGATCGGGACCGCGTACGCTCTCTTCTACTTCTCGAATATCCTCGAATTCCTGCAGGTGCTGGTATTCTTCTTCATCGTGCCCCTGTTCGGCACAGTGATTCTGGGCATGCTCTGGAAGCGGGCCACGCCGGCCGGCGGCTTCTGGGGCTTCTTAGCCGCCATCGTGTTCTCGATGAGCATGTGGGTGTTCGTACACACCTTCCCCGAGGGGTCCCAGCCCCTGCCGACGGCGGTCGTGGGCAATGGCGCGGTGGTGTCGGTCCTCAAAGGTCCGGCACCGGGCGGCGAAGACATCACGCAAGTCATCGTCGAAAGTGGCGAACTCAAGACCACAAACGTGGACATCCCCCTCGAAACCGGCAAGACGCAGACCGCCGCGGGTCGCAATCTGGTGCCGCAGGCAGGTCTGACGCTGGCCGGCAAGCAGGGAGAGGGGACCGGCGCCAAGTCGCTGCGTGTCCTCGTCCCGGACGCCGTCTACGCGAACACGAAAGAACACACCAAGTTCGGCGTGGAGGGCGTCTCCCTCGTGCTCAAGCCCGGCGTGGCGATCCAGGCGACGCACGTCTCCAAGAAGTTCGACGCCGCCTCCCTCAACCCGGCCCACACCAAGTACGTGGCCCGCTCGGACAAAGCCAAGGGCATGGCCGTCAACATGTATAGCGGTTTCTGGTCCCTGGTCGTCTGCATGACCGTCACCATTCTCGTCAGTCTGTTCACGAAGCCCAAGCCCGAGGCCGAGCTCAAGGACCTGGTCTTCGGCTTGACGAAGATCCCCGCCGAAGAGGTGGGTCCCTGGTACTCCAGCCCGAAGTTCTGGGCCGGGGCCGTGTTCGTCGTGCTGGTCGCCATCAACGTCATCTTCTGGTAAGGAAATCCCAAAACCGATTTCCTTGAATAATACAGGCCCTATCCGAATTTTGCAGAAGTTCCGTAAGGAGTTCTTATGGACCGTAAGCGTGAAATCCCGATCTGGTTCTTCATTGGCTCCCTGCTGTCGGTCTACGGCGTCCTGATCCTTGGCACCGGCATCTATAACCTGATCAACCCCCCGCAGCAGCCGGTGCAACTGGCCCATCTCCACGCGGACATCTGGTGGCCTGTGCTGCTGCTGGTGATCGGACTGGTGTACACCATCAAGTACTGGCCCTTCAAAGCGGAGGCTCCCAGCCTCGGCAAGAAAGGATTCCAGAAGGGTACAGCCGCTTCCGCCGATTGAAGATAAAGATGGTGCGTGGCGCGCACCTACAGGCTATCGGGTGGCAATCATCCATCATCTATTCATTGACAGGGTGGGGTGCAGATCCTATGATAGCGGCTGTTGAGTGTTGGCCTGGATCACTGTGAAAATTATTGTTTGTATCCCTGCTCGCTACGCGTCTACACGATTCCCCGGGAAAGTACTCGCTCAAGATACAGGCAAGTATCTGATCCAGCATACATGGGAGCAGGCCCGGCGGGCGAAGTTGCCCCAGCGGGTGGTCATTGCGGCCGACGACGCCAAGATCGTCGAGGCGGCCCGCACGTTCGGGGCCGAGTGCGTGCTGACCTCGCCCAAACATAACAGCGGAACGGATAGAATCGCGGAGGTGGTCGGGCAGACGGACGCAGAAATTGTGATCAACGTCCAGGGCGATGAGCCCCAGATCGATCCGGACCACATCGACTATCTGGGCAAGCTTCTGCTCGACAGCCCCGAGGCACCCATGGCCACTCTGGCCACGGGCTTTGCGTCACGCGAACAAATCGCCGATCCGAACGTGGTTAAGGTGGTAGTAGGGGCAACCGGGACCCCAAACGCGATAGAATCGCGTTTGGGAACCCGACCCCGTGGTTGCGCTGTTGGCGATGCAGGGCAGGCACGGGGGCCTGCCCCTACGCACGACGTACAAGGCACCGCCCACGCAGACGTTTGGCGGGCCATCTACTTCTCCCGTTCGGTGATTCCCTATGACCGGGAGCGCGCGGGTGTGGGTGATGTTGGCCGTTATCTGCGTCATATTGGGATTTACGCCTATCGCCGGGAGTTCCTGCTGACGATCACCGCGTTGCCGCAAACGCCCTTGGAGAAGCTCGAAAAGCTCGAGCAGCTCCGGGCGCTCGAGAACGGCTACACGATTCTTGTCGGCAAGGTCGAGCACACGAGCGAAGGCATCGACACGCCGGAGCAGTACGCGGCGTTCGTAAAGCGAATGGCAAGACGGAACTGCGAGGGACAACTATGATTGTTTCCCATCTCCGTTTGAAGAACTGGAGGAACTTCCAGGCCGTTGACGTGCCGTTGAGAAGTCGTGTGTTCTTAGCAGGCCCTAATGCCTCTGGGAAGTCCAATTTCCTGGATGTTTTCAAGTTTCTTCGGGATATCGTGAAACGTGGAGGAGGTTTGCAGCAAGCCGTTGAGGAAAGAGGCGGTCTCTCCAAAATCCGTTGCTTGGCGGCAAGAAAAGAGCCCGATGTCGAGATCGAAGTACATCTGTCGAGCGGGGCGGATGAGCCTCTCTTGTGGAAGTACTCCATGGGAATCAAACAGTACCAGCGAGGCACGAGGTTCCCCTATCTTGTCTATGAGCGGATTTGGGAGGGAGAGCACGAAATCCTGAGTCGGCCGGACGAGGATGATAAAAGAGATAAGGCGCGCCTGACACAGACTCACCTTGAGCAGATCAGCGCGAATCAGAGATTCCGAGAGCTGGCGCGGTTCTTCGAATCCGTCTTGTACCAGCACTTGGTGCCTCAACTGGTTCGCTATCCCAGAGCCTTCACAGGCCCTGGAGTCCCTGGCGATCCATTCGGGCGCAGCTTTCTCGAAAGGGTAGCGTGCACTTCTGATAAGACCCGCAAATCCCGTCTGCACAGAATCGAGAAGGCGCTCAAAATCGCGGTACCGCAGTTAAAAGATCTTGCGGAAGTCAAAGATGAAGCAGGTACGCCCCACCTTGAAGCCGTTTATGAGCACTGGAGGCCCATGGGAGCAAGGCAGCAGGAGGATCAGTTTTCTGATGGCACTCTCCGGTTGGTCGCACTGCTATGGTCTCTCCTAGAAGGAGATGGGCTCCTTCTGCTCGAGGAACCCGAGTTGTCCTTGAACGCGGCGATCGTCAGGGCCCTTCCGTCGATCATCTATCGGCTGCAGCGCACGCAGAAGCGTCAGGTAATCATCAGCACCCACAGTACCGATCTCCTGTCCGATAGGGGGATCGGAGGAGAAGAGGTTCTTCTCTTGACTCCGACGCCGGAAGGTACACAAGTGCAGGTCGCATCGGGAATACAGGAGGTGAAAGACCTCCTCGAAGGAGGTCTTACTGTAGCCGAGGCAGTGATGCCACGGACTGAACCGCCGGCCGGTCGGCAACTCTTTTTGTTTGATGCCTGAGATTTGCATATATTTGGTGTTTGAGGATGCCTTGCACGAAGCAGTCATCGAGAAGATCCTGGCTGCCTCTAGCCAGACGTACCTTGTCGGCGTTCGCTACAATGGCGGCGGATTCGGTTGGATTCAGAAAAGAATCAATGGTTTTAATATGGCGGCGAAAGGAATGCCTTATCTTGTCTTGACAGATCTCGACCGCCATGAGTGCGCGCCAGCGTTGATCAATGCGTGGCTTACCGGTCCGCAGAACCAGAATCTGCTCTTTCGCGTTGCAGTTCGGCAGGTCGAGGCATGGCTTCTTGCCTGCCGTAGCAATTTCGCGCATTTTGCTGGTGTCGAGGAGCACTTGATACCGGCGGACACAGACCGAATTGAGAACTCCAAGAAGTTCCTCATCGATTTGGTGAGGCGCTCCGGGAATCCCAAGCTCCGCTCGGATATAGTTCCTGCCAGAGGAAGTACAGCCAAGGTAGGTCCGAACTATAATGGAAGACTCATATCCTTTGTGGAGAGGTACTGGGACCCTACCGTGGCCAAGGAATGTTCTCTCAGCTTGAGAAGAGCGGTGGAAGCACTGGATACGTTTGAACCGATATTTGCAGGACCTCGTAACTGAGGGGACTGCTGACAGTTGAGTTGGAGTAGTGCCACTTTGGAATCACGGATCGATATGAAGAGAGATGATAATTTGCTGGCTTCACTGAGTGATGTATCGACGGAGAGCGAGTTCTTCTCGCCCATGCCGGCGAACTACAAGAAGGGCAAGACCCGCTACGTGTTCGTGATGGGTACCGTGATGAGCGGGCTGGGCAAGGGGATTTTCTCCTCGTGCTTAGCTAAACTCTTGCAGGATAAGGGGTTAAGAGTCGCTCCGATCAAGCTCGAAGGCTACCTCAATATCGACTCCGGCACGCTCAATCCCTTTAGGCATGGCGAGGTTTTCGTCCTCGACGACGGCATGGAAACCGATATGGACCTGGGCACCTACGAGCGAATCCTCGACCAGGACCTCAGCCGGGCCAACTTCGCCACCAGCGGCCAAATCTTCAACGCCGTCCTGAACAAAGAGCGTCACGGGGACTATCTGGGCCGGGATGTGCAGATGATCCCGCACGTGACGGGCGAGGTGAAACTGCGGTTACGAGAGTTGGCCGCCAGCAGCAAAGCCGACGTCGTCTTCGTCGAGATCGGCGGCACGGTCGGCGACTTGGAGAACGCCTACTACATTGAGGCCATGCGCGAGTTGGCCTACGAGGAGGGGCCGGGCAGCACTTGCTTCGTCGCCCTGACCTATATCATGGAGCCGCCGGCATTGGGGGAGCAGAAGTCCAAGGCCGCCCAGCTCGGCATCAAGCAGGTCATGCAGCTCGGCATCCAGCCCGACATCATCGTCTGTCGGGCCACGAATCCCGTCAACGACAAGGCCCGCCAGAAGATCAGCATCTACAGCAACGTGCCGTTCGAGCGGGTGATCAGCTTGCACGACTCGGCGAGTGTCTACACGATTCCGTCCATGCTCCGGGACAACGGCCTGGATTTCGAGGTGCTCCGGCTGCTCAAGATCGAGGACCGCATCAACCTGCGCCACGAGCGGAAGGCCTGGGCCAAGTGGTGCGACTTCACGGACAAGATCGGCAACGCCAAGTACGAGGTCACGATCGGCATCACCGGCAAGTACACCTCCGTGCGGGACAGCTACGCCTCGATCATCAACGCCATCGAGCACGCCGGGATCGCCCTCGGCTGCGATGCCAAGCTCAAATGGATCGAGACCACCGCCATCACAGATGCGAACGTCGCCAAGCACTTGGCCGACGTGGACGGCATCATCGTCCCCGGCGGCTTCGGCGCCCGGGGCACCGAGGGCAAGATCGCCTGCATCCGCTACGCCCGCGAGAACAACCTGCCGTACCTGGGCCTGTGCTTCGGGTTCCAAATGGCCGTGATCGAGTTCGCCCGCAACATCTGCGGTCTCAAGGACGCCAACAGCACCGAGTTGGACCCGAACACCCCCGAGCCGGTGATCGACATCCTGCCGGAGCAGAAGAAAATCGAGGGACTCGGCGGCAACATGCGGCTGGGCGGCCGGGACATCAAGATTCAGCCCCAGACCCTCGCCTGGGACCTGTTCGGCCGCAAGGACACCGTCCGCATGCGGTTCCGCCACCGCTACGAAGTGGACCCAAGGTACATCGAGACCCTCCAGAAAAACGGCCTGGTCTTCTCGGGCAAGGCCCCCGATCAGCCCATCATGCAGATCCTCGAACTGCCGAAGCACCCCTTCTTCATGGGGACCCAGGCCCACCCGTGCCTAACGTCGCGGCCATTGCGGCCTCAGCCGATGTTTGTCGGCCTGGTAGCCGCCGCGATGCGCAGGCACCACCTGGACGGCGAGCTGCCCAATTGCGTCGACGCAGTCAAAAAGGTCTGCGCCGCCGCGGAAGCGTAGCATGGGCATCTTGCCCATGAGTCGCGGGGCCATCCCCCGCCTGCGCGGGGGCAGGCTTTGGCCCTGCGTTCACGGGCGCTCGCGCCCGTGCTACTGGCCCTCCTTCGCCGGAGCGGCTTTGAGCTTCTCGACCTGGGCCTTAAGTTGCTCGACTTCTTGCCGCAGTTTGGCATTTTCATCCAGCACAGGAGCCGTGACACTCTTGACCCGTTCTTCCACACCCTTCTTGAGGTCTTGCTGCAGGGCGTCGATGCGAACCTTGCAGCGGATCAATTCCTGATCGCGCAGCCGAAGCTCCTTGGCGTGCGTTTCCTGCAAGGTTTTGATCTCGGCCTGCCGCGCGTCTAATTGCTTTTGCAGATCGGCGTTCTGCGCCACCAAGAGCCGAGCCTGCTGCTGATTGGGAGCCTCTTGTGGCTGCTGACATCCTGTGAAGAACATCGCGGTGATCATCGCTGCCAAGACACCTCGCGTCCTGCGCTTCATCTTATCGTCCTTTCCGGTCAATTGAGGGACGGCGTGCCCACTGGTAGGGTGGGGTCTTACCCCACGCGTTCCATACGCCGCGATGGGACAGACGCGTGGGTTAAGAACCCACCCTACCGGCCCGTCATCTTATCGAGTTCTTATTCAAATAGCACCGCCAGACGCTCCGTGTCATCCGGGTCGATCCGGTTGGGGCTCGTCCAGACCGCCAGTTCGAGACTCTTGCGGCAGGGACAATCCTCATCGACCAGCTTCTCGTCGCTGGCCAGCAGCGCCTGAATCAGCGTGAGAGAGTTATCCGTCGCCATCTTGAGATTGGAGAGGATCTCCTTGAGCAGGGTCTGTTTGCCTTTGGACTTATCGTGCGGCCGCCAGCAATCGTAGTCACTGGCGAGGGCCACCAGCGCGTAGCACATCTGGGCCTCGCGCGCGAGTTTGGCTTCCGGCAGGGCGGTCATGCCGATCAGATCGCCGCCCCAGCTTTGGTGCATCAGCGACTCGGCCCGGGTGGAGAACTGGGGCCCTTCCATGCACACGTAGGTGCCGTCCAGATGCGTCATTACGTCGAGCCCGGTCGCGACGTGCACCAGGGCCTCCCAAAGCCGGCCGCAGACGGGGTCGGCCATCTCGCAGTGCACCGCCCCGAAGCCGCTGAAGAACGTGTTGGCCCGCTTGAACGTCTTATCGATAAACTGATTGACCAGCACCAGATGCCCCGGCGCGATCTTGTCCCGCAGGGACCCCACGGCCCCACTGGCGATCACCGCGTGCACGCCGAGTTGCTTGAGCGCGAAGAGATTGGCGGCGTAAGGCACCTCGCTGGGCGACAGCTTGTGTCCCTCCCCGTGGCGATTCAGGAAGGCAATCCGCCGGGTGCCCAGAGTCCCAAGCAGAATCGGTCCGCTGGGCTTGCCAAAGGGCGTCTCGACCTCCCGCAGTTCCACCGCCGACAGTTGCCCGGCCAGCACCTCACCCAAACCCGTGCCGCCGATGACGCCAATCAACTCACGTGCCATATCCTTGGTCTCCTTTCTGGACCGGCCATCATAATCGCCGCCCGGGCCGCTGTCACCCCGCAAAGCCGTTCATACGTCCTATTGGTCCCAGGACTCTCCCGCCACTATTTTGAACCGGCCCTCCGCTCGCCCGTAATACCAGGAAACTCAAACCGTTTTAAGGAGCCCGGACATGGATCTGGTCGTCGCGGTCAAGGAGATCAAAGGGCGCTGCCCGGTTCACCGGGTCGGCGATTCGTTCACACTCAAGGCGTGTTATCAACTCCTCAGCGACATTCCGGTCTGCATGCACGCCCTGGCGTCCCTGATGCCCTGGTACAACGCCCTGCGGGTCTCCGAGCCCGCTGACTGGGGCCTCGACGGCAAGCACGACAAGACCAAAGCCTACATTCAGTGTCCCGACGCCTGCGCGTATACCGGCGGCGGCACGGTCATCTTCGAGATCAGCAAAGTCAACGACCAGCCGGCGAATCTCGTTTGACAACCTTTCTTCCGCAGGAAATCACCTCAACAACCTGCCGACGGCAGCGCCAATTGAGAAGCAGGGATGCGAAGGGCCCCCAAACGGGAAGGATCGCGTTTGGGGGCCCCATTGGCCCTTGCTGTTCCAACTTCTTTGTGGGCCGTTAGTTCGCACCCCCCGTCGTATTCGCTGGGGCGGGCGTGATGGGCCCAATGCTGCCAAACAGGCCATGATCCTCGACACTGCCGCCGCCAGCGATACCCGCGGTGAAGTAGAGGGTACGGCTATTGCCGGCTTTGCTGCCGTTGCCGAAGGTCAGGCCCCAAAGACCTTCGATCGAGATGGCCTTGCCGGAGGCATCCTGGAGCGGGCCAAGCCATGCGCCCGTGGTTGGGTTAAATGCGTTGATCAGGCCGTCCCCAAAGTTGCCGACGAGCAAGGCCCCTCCGAAGCCACCAAAACCGGCCGGCGCTAACGCAACACCCCAAGGCGAGTTGAGCGGGGCTTGGGCCGCGAATCGCTTGAGAAGCTGTCCGCTGGTGTCGAAAACATTCACTAAACCATTGCCCGGACCGGATACGTCATCGTGCTTCGCGGCATCCGGCATGGCATAGGTCACGTAGAGCTTGCCGCCCACGTTCTGGATATTGAACGGGGCAAACCCAGCCGACAGGTTGGGATCGGCGAACGAGCCGGCCAGAGCCACGGGACTGAAATTGGCGTCGAAGACCTCCACCCGACCCGCGCTGAAGTCGGTCGCGTACAGGTAGTTCTTCCCGCCGCTGCTGCCCAGGGCCAAGCCCTTATACACCGCCCCCAGAGCCGAAAGGTCCACTTTCGTCACCGCCGCGGCTCCGCTATTCCAGCCCGCGATCGTGCCATCCTCGGTGGCAAAGAGGTATTTCGCCGGCTGACCGGGGGCCACGGCGAAGTCCGTCGTGGCGTTGAAGACGATGCCGGAGGGGGCGCCAAGGATCGCCACCGGCGCGCGGGCCTGCACACCATTGCCGTCATAAATGCTGCTGGCGCTGGTATGGTTATCCGCAATCCAGAACGGGGTGGTTGGGCCGAAGGCGATGCCCCACGGGTTAATCAGGTTGGGATCGGTGTGGTCCGCGATGCCCGGCAGATCGGAAACCAGGTTGTGTTGGAGATACGTGGTGGGCAGGCTGGGAACGATCTTGAGCATCTGGCCGGTGGTGCCGGTGGGACCGAGGACGGTCGATCCAAAGACGTACAGTTCGCCGTCGGCATCCTGACCGAACCCTCGGAGCCAGAAACCCGTCGAGCGGTCCGCCAGTCCGATGCGCAGCTCCGTAATAGCGAAGGTGGGCTCGAGGTAGAAGAGCCGGGCACTGGGTGCGGCGAAGGAACCCCAATCGCCAAAGACGTAGCGCCCCTGCAAAGCGGGGACTTGGGAGCCTCGATAGACGAAGCCGCCGATCACGACGCTGCCCTCGCCGTGGTCATACTGGGCGATGGGATCGATCAGGTTCGCGGGCACCGGACGCACCGGACCGGTCACGACCTTGCCGATATTCGCACTGACGGAATCGAACCAGAAGGTGCCTTCCTTGACGTTCCAGCCGTAATTGCCGCCCTTGGCGATCAGGTCGACTTCCTCGATGTTATTCTGTCCGGCGTCGCCGAGATACAAGTCGCCCGTGAGGCTGTCGAAGCTGTAGGTGAACGGGTTCCGCAGGCCGTAGGCGTAGATTTCCTGGACGGCGTTCTGGCCCACGAATGGATTATCTCTCGGGATGCCATATCTGCCGTTGGCGGAGTTGGTTCCGTCGACATCGATGCGCAGGAGTTTGCCGTAAATCCGCTGGAGGTTCTGGGCGTTGCCGCCGGGCACGTGGCCATTCGCCACGTCATTCGCCTGACCGCCGTCCCCGAGCGAGATATAAAGGTAGCGATCCGGTCCAAAGCGGAGCGTACCGCCATTGTGGTTGGATTGGGGCTTGTCGAGGCGGAGGATCTCACGCCGGCTGGCCGGATCGACCTGGTTGGGATTGGCGGGATCGATGCGCCACTCCGCGAGCACCGATTGGTGGTTGTTCGTGACCCCCGCCGGCATCACATTGACGAAATCCGCCGTGCCATTGATCGGCTCGGACGTGTAGGTGTAGACCAGCGGATGATGCGCGAAATCGGGATGGATCGCCAAGCCGAGCAACCCTCGTTCATCGTAGGCGCCAAAGGTCACGAGCCGGCTGCGCACATCGAGCAAAGGCGTCGGCAGTTTGTTGGACCCGTTGGCCACGACCCACGCCAGACCCACCTGATCGCAGACGAACATGCGTTTGCTGCCGTCGTCCGGCACGGCCAGACTCAGCGGCGCGGTCAGGCCGTCGACGATGGTCTGCAACTCGATGGTGATGTCCCCTTTGACAATGTGCGCGGGGATGGGATCCGTAATGGGTGTCGTGTTCACGGTGGCTGTCACGGCTGTCGAAGTCGTGGCGGCGCCCGCGTTATCCGTGGCCACGGTCGTCAGAGAGTGCGTGCCGGGATACAGAGTGACTGTCTTGGTGTAAGGAGGGGCCGTGACGGATCCCAACGAATTGGTGCCGTCGAAGAATTCCACTTTCACCACGGTCCCATCGGCATCACTGGCGGCGGCCTGGATCGTCACGCTCGCGGGCGAGGTGAACGTCGCCCCGTCGGCGGGACGGGTGATCGCGACCGTCGGCGGTACGTTGACGGCCGCCTGCACGTTCACCGTCCCCGTCATCATCGAGAAGTGAGGGGTGCAATAGTACGGAAAGACACCGGCCTTGGTGAATGTGTGTGAGAAGGTTCGTCCCGAAAGCAGTGACCCGGAGTCCCACAGACCATCCGGGTGAGGAGCCCCGCCGGTGGTCGTGCCGCTGGTGCTGGTGTGCATGAACGAGCCGGTGTTGGTCCACGTCACCGTATCGCCGACCTTGATAGTGACATTGGCGGGCTGGAATCCAAAATCCACGATGTTGACGTTGGTGGTAGCCGCCAGAGCACTGGGTGGCCCTGACAATAAGACAAGACAAAGACTCCCCAACAGGATCCTGATGTGCGTCTTCATTCTCATACCTCCTTTGCGTTTGGTCCAATCCACGTGACATCAGATAAGGACACCAGAGGGCGTGTCGAAGACCTCCATCCTATCTGAGACATTCACGTCACTGCGGTGCGGTTTCTCGGGCTCATGTTGGTCCCTGCACTCACCTGTAAGAAGATATACGAGGCCCGGCAACCCTCGGCTATCAGGCAAAACCCTATTTCTCGCATCAGACGAAGTCCCCGTTTTGGTATCAGCCGAGGGGCGGACTCTGAGAGGGTGTTTGAGAAGTAGCACGGGCATCCTGCCCGTGAGTATCACGGGCGCGAGCGCCCGTGCGGGCAGGGCCAAGATGGCCCTGCGACTCATGGGCAAGATGCCCATGCTACGGCAGAACCGACTTCTCAAACACCCTCTGAGCGAGGACGTGACGGGACGCCAAGGAACGGGGTGCGCAGATGAACTATCGGAGGCTCAAGGAAGCCGCAATCGAACTTCGGACGGGCCGGCCAGAGAAATCAGCAGTAGGTGCTGTTGGGGCTGGAAATCGACGGGTGCCGAGTCGTTGGCAGCTTGCCCTGCGAGACACCGGATCGTGACGGCCGCCGGCTTCTGTTCCACCCCCGAGAGCAGGACGTAGAAAGGCTTCTCCGCCCAGCCGTCTACGACGAACGTAACGGCGCCATCCGCCTCGCGCAAGTCGCGAACGGTGCAAGGCGCGTGAATGAACCAGGCCTTCCCCGGCAGTCTCCTCACTTCATACAGCGTGCCTTTGCCGAAAAGTTCCGGCACATGCGCCTGCACGGTGCCGGGGTTGATGGCCGGACCGTCGCGGAGTTGGGCCTTGAGATCAAAAACGTCCGGCAGCAGGCCCTGCCGCTTGGAGTCGGTGACCGGCCAAGTCATTTGCAGACCGGTCGCCGTAATGCCCTTGGCAATCGTCTCCCACGGGCCGGTCTTGTCATACTGGCTCAGCAGGTGCAGCGCGGAACCGTAGACCAAGCCGCACCATTGCACCGGCCGCCCGAACCACACCGGCGCCCGCCAATTCGTCGCCCCGAGCACCGCGATTGTCGCATAGGGCCCGACGTCGCCCTCTGTCGGGTTGACCAGATACACGAACGGCACGCCGGTCCAGGCCCAATAGCGCGCCTGTTCGAGATATTCCTGCTTGCCGGAAATGAGGTAGCCCAGCGTGTGGGCCCTGACCAGGTGGGCCGAGGCCAGGATGTCCGGCGTGTGCAGCGGGACCTCCCACGTTTGCGCGCCACGCGGCACCGTGTTCGCGTAGAGCACCGTCTGCTTGTCCAGCAGGGAAAGGGCCTGCTCCATCAACCGCGGATCGGCGCACAGTGTCGCCGCTTCCAGAATCCGGACGAGATCCGCGCCCGCCAGGCCGTTGGCGTGCTGGGCGAAATGGGTCTTGCCGTAATCGACCTTGCCCGGCTGATATAACTCGATCCCCTTTTCGTCGAAGTGACTCAGGAGGCTCCGGGCCTCGGCCCGGCGCTGCTCGACGTAGGGATAGACTCCGCCGAAGACAAACGGGGCGGCGGGTGTTCGCGTGTGGGAGACCGTACTGCCGTAGGGCTGGCCCGGCGGCATCTTGCCGATGGCCAGGTCACGCCCTTGGATGAGCCGCTGCGCGAGACCCTGGTCCCGGACTTGGTTGCTCAGCCAGTCCATGTACATGACCGCGTCACCGGCCGGACCCGCCCGGAAGCTGTCGCCCCAAACCGCGTGCCGGAAGAGGCCGCCCTCATTGATCGCGGAGTCGAGCCAGCCGTGGGCCAGCAGCGTGACGGCTGCCTCAAAGCCGCCTTTGAACTCAGGGACCTTCGGTAGTCCACGCACCTCCACGTACTTCTGAACGGCCGGCACGATGGTCTCGCCCCTGCCGCCGATGATCGTGGCTCGGATCGTGAGCGGCTGGTTCGCCTTGAGCACAAAGGGCGTATGGGCCACCAACTGGTTCTCGAAGCGATTGGGTCCGACGGTTGGAGCCGTCAAAGCCATCACGTGGGCCCCCGAGTTGAAGAGGCGGTCGGGCGAATCGAAGACCGCGGCCACCATCTCCGAAGGCTCCCAGATCAGGCCGATGTAGCGGCCGGCGTGAGCAACAGCCAGCAGCGGAAATGTGACTTTGACCGGATCGGGCACCCGGCGGATGTGCTCGGGCGTGGTGAGGTCCGCCTCGCTGCTGCTCGGCTCATCGTCCAGATACTCCACGCCAGCGAAAAGGCCCTGGGCCTTCCGCTCACCGAAGGTCGCCAAGCCGGGAAACAGCGTGAGCCAGGGCAAGTGAATAACATCTCGATCCCTGTCTACGACGAGGTCGGCGCGTACGACAATGGTTTCGGCCTCTATGATGGGCTTGAATTGCTGCTGGATCGTCCACTCCGCACCGCCGCTGTCTTTCACCGTTGCCCGGCAGATGATTGAGCCGTCGGTCCCTCCCACCATCTTGAATTCCGCCCGGCTCAAGGCCAGCCACTGGGGCTTGTCCTCCAGGACCATGCCGATCCTGTCACCATCGTACCCGGCGGCCATCTCCACGCCGCCCACCTTGACGACGAAGTCGCCCCAGCCGTGGCGGTAGTGTTCGAGGGTCAGGCTTCTCGAGTACACTGTCATTGGAGTGTCCGCTGCCTCACTCGGTCTGCGCGGACGCTCGAAGGGTGGCGGCTGGATGGACGCGATGGTCTCTACGGCGATCGCGCTAACCACGATGTGCCCGCCGCTCGCGGCGGGGTCCAGCCGAAACCGTGTCCCTCGTCCGAGTGGCTCCGGGATCGTCAGCGCGTATTCGTGCCACTGGCCGTCGCTGGTCACTGTGAACCGAACGGAGCGACCCGCCTGAAATGTGCGGCCGTAGAACAGCTCGCCGCCCGGATCGGCGTCCGATCGCATTCGCACTTTCACGCGAGTCATCCCCTCGCCCGGCAAATCCACCGCCGGTCCCTCGATCCAGGGATCGTTGCCCGTCGATTCGAACGCCAAGCCCTCGGCTGTGGCAGCCAGGCCCTTCACCTGCTGATTGCCTTGCCAGCCCTGGGCTCCCTGGGTGAGATCCCACACTACCACCACTTTGCCGTAGGCCGTGGCCGAAATCGCGGCGATAAGCGTGAACAACGCGACCGCCAGACGACCGTTTCCTGGGATCAGCGTGCGGTTGATGTTGTCCGTGTGGCTCATGAGAAATCTCCAATTGCCGTCAGACCGAGTCCGAACCTGAACCGCGGCACAGTATAATGGTGTGTATGAGCTTGGAACAGGAGATTAAGGATCAGGCCCTGGGGCTCGGTTTCGACGCGGTGGGGATTACAGATACTTCGCCCCTCGGCCGGGAGCACATCGAGCAGTTCGAGAGGTGGCTTCGATCCGGTTGCGCCGGCCGGATGGAGTACATGCACCGCAACCTCGAGAAGCGCATCCATCCGGCTCAACTCCGAAAGGGCGCCCAGTCCGTGATTGTCGTCGCGCTCAATTACCGGCCGCCGAGACCGATGGCGGATTCTGCATCGTCCGACAGCTCCCAGACACACACGCCGACGGGAGGATTGCTGGATACGGTCCCGGGATCGGCCTCCCACCCTGGGGCTCCTCAAATCGGCAATCCCCAATCCGCAATTCGCAATCTGCCAGCGGAGCCGGTCGGCCACGTGGCCCTGTACGCCCGATACGAGGACTATCACCTGTTCATCAAAGCTCTGCTGCGGGAACTGGCGGGTTTCATCTGCGTGCGGACGCGCCAACAGGATCGGTTCAAGATCTGCGTGGACTCCGCGCCGATAGCCGAGAAGGCGCTGGCCGTTCGGGCGGGATTGGGCTTCATCGGAAAAAACCACCTGCTCATTCACCCGCAACTGGGACCGCAGATCCTGCTGGGGGAGTTGCTAACCACCGTGCCTCTCCAGCCGGATCGGCCCACCAAGGGAGCCTGCCTCGACTGCAACCGTTGCGTCGAAGCCTGCCCAACCGGTGCGCTGCGGTCCGATGGCTTGCTGGACGCAACCCGGTGCATCAGCTACCTGACGCAGTATGGACCGGAGGATGCACCCGTTGGGAGTACCGGCAATTGGCTCTTTGGCTGTGACGAGTGTCTATGTGCCTGTCCGTTCCACAAGAAAGCCCCCGCCTGCGCCAATCGGCGCTTCCGGTTCTATCCCGAGAGGGCAAGATTGAGTCTGCAAGACTTGGTTGAGCTTACTCCGGAGGCATTCGAGGCAAGATTCCACGATTCGCCCATCAAGAGGCTGGGCCTTGATCTGCTCAAGCGTAATGCGCAGCGATGTCTGGGGTAGGACTCAATCCATCACAAGGAAATGAAAATGGCCGCGGTGGCCTGTTCCTGTTCCGTGAGGTGCGGTCCCTCGATTGTCATAATCTATGGGGCCAGGAAGATGTCGGTGTCACAGGAGGGGAGCTCGCAGCCTTGGACTTCCGTGCCGCTGTCCATGCCCTGAATGACGTAGATGTCGTCTTGGGAAATGCTGGTGTGCCTGCGCTTCGCGAACTCCACCGAGCCGTCGTGCAACAGAGCATTCTGGCCACGATTCCTATGGTTGATGCTGTTGGCCCTCATCAGTTTCTCACCCAACGGGAGCCGGCATAACTCCGAAAGGTCCGACGGCAGAGCCTCGGAAAGCGGATTGCGGTCGGCCATGAGAACCCCCCGGTGCGACAAGTCCCGGCCGTTCGACGTTGGGCACACGACGCCCACGCTGTAGTGGATGTAGATTCGACTCGGGAAGTCAATGAGGTTCTGGACTTTGAAGCCGTCGTAGTTCACCTTGCACGGCTCGCGTCGCCCAGAACAGAAGAACCGCTCCGGCTCCACATAGCCGTTCTTGACCAGCAGCCAGACTTGGCGGGTATTGGAGTAATTCTCCCGGCCCCGATACCCTACTTTCCACCAGGGCGATCCCGGGGTCATGGCCACGGCCGGCAGCAGACCGTCGTGATCCGACACGTAGTTGCGGAAACCCTCATAGACGCCGGTCAGTTGCGCACTGCACCGCCCTTTCGCGTAGCTGTGGCGTATCAAGCCAACGCTGGGGAATAGGACACTCATGAATAGGACAATGGCGGCGGCGGCAACCACGACCTCGCTCCAGTTGCGCCACAGGGGGATTTTGATCGTATGCGGGCCTGATCGCTCGGCGGCCAGCAACTCCTCCAAGCGGTTCAACTCACGACCTTGCTGCGCTGCCTCCTTCAGCCGCACGAAAAGCCGCTCGGTGAGATCGTCCGGGCAGGGCTCCAATTCCATGCTATCCAGAGGAGCAAGGGACTCTTGGAAGGTGCGGTGAAGCTCACGGGCTTCTTCATTCCAGGAAAGAAGCTTCTGGGCCTCTCCGGCCTCACGCTCGGAAGCTAAACCCAAGGAGTAATCAAACAAAAGCTGCTTCTGTTGGTCGCTCAGCGGCGTCATTTGACCTCTTTACTCCCCACTGCTGCCTTCCAGTCCTTTGCGAAACGGGCCACGGCCGTATGTAACCTGCTCTTGACGGTGCCAATTGGTATACTAAGGATGTCGGCCATTTGTTTGTACGAAAATCGGTTGAAGTAGGCCAGGACGAGGATCTCCCGCAAGTTCTCCGGCATATTCCCAATGACTTCGCTGACCCGCGCGGCCGTCTCGCTGCGCTCGACCTCGTCGTAAGGCACGGCCGTATCGGAACTTAGAGCATTGAGCATCTCATCGAAGGACATATCCTCCGACTCGGAGATAGTCCCTATGGGTACGGCACTCGTCCGCTGCGCCTTGCGGAGGGCGTCTTTGGCCTTGTTGGCCGCGATCGTAAACAGCCACGGCCGCAACGGCCGGTTCGGATCGAAGCTCTCCCGGCTCGTAAACAGTTGCAGGAACGTCTCCTGGAACACGTCATCGACAAGGTCGGACTGGTTCAGAAACTGTTTGAGAAACGCATAAAGACTGTTCTTATAACGATTTACGATCTCACGGAACGCGGCCTCGTCGCCCTCGACGTAGCGCTGCATAAGCTCGGCATCGGTCAGTTTTTCGAATGGACGCTTCATGACTTTCTCTTCAATACCGGCTTTCATTATACGGCCCCGAAGCAAAAATAGAAACCCTTATTGGACCAACCGGAGAAATAGAAGCAGCCCAGCAACAGACTCAGATTCCACGTCCGCCGCCACCTTGCGTCGGCTATTCTATGGCGATCCTATTCCGGTCGTTCCTACTACGCGTTGGTTTCCCCGGTCGGGATATCCAATGGCTTGGGTACACATGGGTTTTTGCCTAGGGCAAAAAGAAGTCGCGACTATTCTCCGGCCATCTCTGGCGCTGCTTGACGAGAAGGCCGCAAGCCACTATCCTTCACCACCGGTTGGCGACCCTGTGAACCTGCCAGGGCCTGTCGTCTTCAGGCAAGTTCAGCGTTCTGTTACGGAAAGGAGCAAAGAATGTGCCGCATCATCATTGTCTCCGCCCTGTGCCTGGCAGTTTGCTCCGCAAGTGCTTTTGCGGACGAGGTTTACTTCAAAAATGGCGACCGGCTTTCCGGCCAGATCGTTCGGCTGACGGATGGCAAGCTCGTACTCAAGTCCAAAGTCGCCGGCGAGGTGACGATCAGCTTGGCAGAGGTCAAGACTTTCAGCAGCGACGCACCCATCGAGATTCACCTCAAGGATGGCACCGTTCTCCACCAACCCGTCGCGGCCGCTGAGCCCAATGAATTCGCCCTCAAGGCAGCCGAGCCACTGCAACCCCAGAAGTTTCCTCTGGCGGATGTCGCCTCGATCAACCCTCCGCCGATACCGAAGGTCAAGTGGACCGGCAGTGTCTCCGGGGCCGTGGGCGTCACCACCGGCAATACCAAAACCAGCTCGATCACCGGCAGTGTGAGTGTCGCCCGGCGCACGGAACAGGACCGCACCACGGCGGGAGCCGATATCGCCAAGAGCAGCCAAACGGACCGCGACACGGGAGAAGGCCGGACGACGGAAGACTGGTGGCGAGCCAGGGCACAGTATGACTACTTCTTCACGAAGAAGCTCTTTGGTTTCGGCAACCTGCGGTACGAGAAAGATGAGATTGCCCTGTTGGAACGCCGGGTCGTGGTTGGTGGTGGTGCCGGCTACCAGTGGATCGAGAACGATAAGACCGCTTTCTCCACAAACCTCGGTCTGGCCTCGCTCTATGAGAAATTCGAGAGTCAGGCTGAGGCCAACAGTGAGTTGTCTCTCCAGGCCGGGTATAACTTCAGCAGACGACTCTGGAAGAACACGCAATTCCTGAACGACTTGACGTGGTACCCGAGTCTCAGCGACTTCTCTGACTTCTTCCTCACGTCCACGGGCGAGTTGCGGACCAACCTGACCAAATCCATGTTCGCCAACTTCAAGGTGATCTTCAACTATGACGCCACGCCGGCACCCAGCCGGGAAAACACCGACATCAAGTACCTGCTGGGCGTCGGCATAAACTTCTGACAAGCCGTGTTTTCGCCAAAGCAGGGCCGTTTCTTATTTCCTGCGCCCATTTTGAGCAAAGCTCCCATTGCACGGGCAGAACGAAGCGGTGCTACTGGAAGGCAGCGTCGACAGAATAGCACCGGATGCGACCGTGTTTGGGAGACGAGGAAATGAGTGCCTTGGAATCATCACCCGATCTCAACGAGCAAGGATCCATCTTCTTCTCGGGAACGGCCACCACTGTGATCCGCGTCGCCGGGTTCACGCTGTTGACCGATCCGAACTTCCTGCACCAGGGAGATCACCTGCACTTGGGCTATGGAATGACATCCCAGCGACTGACGGAACCGGCGCTGAGCGTCGAGCAGGCCAACGCCTTGCCCATCGACGCGGTGCTCCTGTCCCATCTGCACGCCGATCATTTCGATCCGATTGCCGAGGAGAGCCTCAACAAGGCCTTTCCGATTGTGACGACCCCTCACGCTGCGAGGAACCTGGCGAAGAAGGGTTTCAAGACGACTCCCTTGCGGACCTGGCAGACGCAGCGTTTCGCGAAGAACGATGTCCGGCTGGAGATCACCGCCCTCCCGGGCGTGCACGGACCGAACGTGGTGAAGTACCTGTTGCCGCCGGTCATGGGCAGCCTCCTGGAGTTCCAGTTGCCCGGCGGCCGGCTGCTGCGGATCTACATTTCCGGCGACACCCTGATCTTCGAGGGCCTGAAGGATATTCCCCACAAGTACCCCTCGATCGATCTCGGCCTGCTTCATCTGGGAGGAGCGCGAATCCTGGGAATTCTCGTCACGATGGACGCAAACCAGGGCGTGCAGGCGATCAAGATGATCAATCCCCAGCGCGTTATTCCCTGCCACTATGACGACTACGACGTCTTCAAATCGCCGCTGGAGGATTTCAAAGCCGCAGTGAAAGCCGCCGGTCTGGACGACCGCGTCACCTACCTGGATCGGGGCGAAACCTACACCTTCCCGCTAGAGCCCGCCGCCGAGCCCGTCTCCGCCGCCGCGCAGGAACCTGCGGTGTGATCGAAGGAGTGTACCCTCCTGAGCAACGATTGCCCTTCCTTGGCATGGATCATACGCACGACCGCGCCGTGTGGCACAGGGCCGACCTTGTCATTCCCGCGTAGGCGGGAATCCAAGAACCCACCGTAGCGTCCCGAATCGCGCCCGTTCGACTTTGCTCAGTGCGAGCTCTCCCCAGAGATGACAGAATTGAGGACCTATCCCGGCAAGCTGTGGCGTGGCCGGGTGGCCCTACTGTGGTGGGCTGCAGGACAACCGACATGTTCGCGACAATGCGGTAGTTGCGGCCGAGGGACTGTCTCGGTATTCTGAGAGGCTCGTTCGAGGGACGGCGGCCTCACAACCTGCCGTGCTCAAGCTGGCTGGTCAGGAGTGCAGACCATGAAGAATGCGATATGGGTCGGAGTCTTCGTCGTTTTGATCGCCGTGTTCGTCGCCATCGGGGTGCTGCGCAAGGGCGGCACGAAGGCTTCGCACCGCATCGGCGTGATCCCCAAGGAGACGGAGTCAGTGTACTGGGAAGGCGTCCGGCAGGGAGCGCTCAAGGCCGGGGCGGAGGAGAAGTACGAGATCCTCTGGAACGGCCCGGAGATCGAGACCGACTGCGAGCGACAGATCCAGATCGTCGAGGACATGATCCTCCAGAAGGTGGACGGCATCATCCTGGCCCCCAGCAACCGCAAGGCCCTCGTGCCGACAGTCGAAAAGACGTTTGAAAAGAAGATCCCGTGCGTCATCGTCGATTCCGGCGTGGAGACGGACAAGTATCTTTCTTATATGGCCACTGACAACTACAAGGGGGGCGTGCTGGCCGCCAAACGCATCGGCGAGATCCTCGGCGGCAAGGGCAAGATCCTGGTCGTCGCCTGGACGCCCAACTCCGCCTCGACCGATGCCCGGCTGTCGGGCTTCCGCGAGACGCTCACCAAGGAGTTCCCCGGGATCGAGATCGTCGATTCGCAGTTCCCCAACCCGCCCACCATGGACAAGGCGCGCGACGTGACGCAGGACATGCTGACGAGAAATGCGGGCGTGGACGGCCTCTTCGCCTGCAACGCCACCACGGCCGGCGGCGCCCTGACGGCCCTGAGCGGGTTCCAAAAGGGCGAGAGGAAAATCAAGATGGTCGGCTTCGATGCCTGGCCGATGGTGGTCGCCGGACTGGAAAAGGGCGACCTCGACAGCTTGATCCTGCAGAACCCCTACAAGATGGGGTACGAGGGTGTCAAGGCCATTATCCGCCATCTCAAAGGTGAGAAAGTGGACAAGCAGGTGGACACCGGCGTCGAGTTGATCACCCAGGACCGGCTCAAAGACCCCAAAGTCCAGGAACTGCTCAAATCGCAGATATGATCGCCGCCCCATCAGAGATGCTTGCGGACGCGAGTTGCCCACCAAGTTGCAGGACTGTGCTGGCGGGCTCGGCTCCCATTTGTCACCCCCGCGAAGGCGGGGGTCCACTACCACACGATGGTTCCCGGATTCCCGCGTTCGCGGGAATGACATGGCCCCGCGCAATTCTACGTTCGTAAGGGTATCCGCAGCATGGTGCAATCCCGTTTAGAGCCCGGCGAGCATCACAGCAACGGAATGGCCCTGTGCATGACAGGCATCTCCAAGCACTTCGGCCCGGTGCAGGCCCTGCGGGACGTCAGCCTGGCCGTCCAAGCCGGGACGGTGCACGCCCTGGTTGGCGAAAATGGCGCGGGCAAGTCCACGCTGATGAAGATTCTGGCGGGCGTCTACCAGCCGGACATGGGCTCGATCGAAATTCACGGCAAGCCCCAATCCTTTGCCAATCCCGCCCAAGCCCTGGAAGCGGGAGTCTCGATGATCTACCAGGAACTGGACCTGGCCGAGCATCTGACCGTGGCGGAGAATATCTTTCTCGGCGCCGAGCCCAGAGGTTCCCTGCCGTTCACGGTCAGTCACAAGCGGATGACCGCCCAGGCGACGGCGCTCGCCGAGCGCTTCAGTTTCGATATCGACCCGGCGGCCAAGGTCGAGGATCTCGCCACCGGCGATTGCCAGATCGTCGAGATTCTCAAGGCCCTCCGGCACAACGCCTCGATTCTCGTCATGGACGAGCCGACCTCGTCCCTCTCCGAGCGCGAGGCCAAACGGCTCTTCGAAGTCGTCCGCCGGCTCCGCGACGAAGGCTTGGCCATTGTCTACATTTCGCACCGTCTCGAAGAGATCATCGACCTGGCCGACGAGGTCAGCGTCCTGCGGGACGGCGTCCTCGTCCACTGCGCGCAGGCGGCGAAGCTGGATATCCCGAAAATCGTTCACTACATGGTCGGGCGCGAGCTGACGGACTTCTTTCCGGCGCGAACCGCCCAGATCGGCGCAGTCCTGGTGCAGGTGCAGAGCCTCTCGTCGGACTCGGGCATCCGGGACATCCACTTCGAGGTCCGCCGGGGCGAGATCGTCGGCATGGCCGGCCTGGTGGGCGCGGGCCGGACCGAAGTCGCCCGGGCGATCTTCGGCGTGGACAAAAAGACCGCGGGACAAGTCCTCCTGGACGGCCGTGACCTCAACATCGCCTCGCCGGCCGATGCCATCGCTAGCGGCATCGCCCTGCTCACGGAGGACCGCAAACGCACGGGGTTGTGCATTGAGCTGCCTTGCAGTTGGAATATCACGCTGCCGAGCCTCAATCAAATCGGCTTCACGCCGTTCATCAAGCCCTCCCGGGAGAGCCGGATCGCACAGGATGTGGGCTCGCGCATGGCAATCAAGTGGTCCGCGCCAGAGGCCCTGGCGGGCTCGCTCTCCGGCGGCAATCAGCAGAAGCTGCTCATCGCCCGTTGGTTGCTGGCCAATTCCCGCTTCATGATCTTCGACGAGCCGACGCGCGGGATCGACGTGGGGGCCAAGGCCGAGGTCTACGGCCTGCTCAACCAGTTGGCCGAGGAGGGCAAGGCGATCCTGTTTATCTCCTCCGAGTTGCCCGAGCTGTTCGGCATCGCGGACCGTATCCTCGTAATGCGCCGGGGCAAGCTCGTCGGCAATCTCGTGACCAAGCAGACGACGCCGGAAGAAGTGATGCACTTGGCCGCCGTGGAAGAGACGCCGCGAGGCGCGGAAATCCCAATATCGAAATCCGAAATCCGAAACAAACTCAAATGACCAAAAGCCTAATGACCAAAACGCGATGCCGGCTCGGCTCTGTTTCGAATTTCGAATTTGGAACATTTGGGCTTGTTTCGGATTTCGCAATTCGGATTTCGTTCTTGTGAGGACAGCGGAATGAATCGATTCGCCCGACAACTGCTGCCGTTCGGCACTTTGACGCTCATCATCGCGACCCTGTCGGCCCTGGAGCCGGACACGTTTCTGACGACGCAGAACTTCTCGAACGTGCTGAGCCGGTCCAGCTACAGCGGCATCATCGCAATGGGCATGACGGCCGTCATCATCTCCGGCGGGATCGACCTGTCCGTCGGCTCCATGATGGCCCTGAGCGGCATGATTGCCGGCCTCATCATGACCCTGCACGGCGAGGTTGTCCCCACGCCCGGACTGATGGTCCTCGGCACGCTCGCCGGCGTGGGCATGGGCCTGGTCTGCGGCCTGCTCAACGGCAGCCTGATCACGTTGCTCAACCTGCCGCCGTTCATCGTCACCCTGGGCACGATGAGCGCCTTTCGCGGCATCTCGTACGTGATCAATAAAGGCATGATGTTCGACGTGCCCACGTACACGTTCCTGGGCGAGGGCAAGATCGCGGACATCCCGGTCAACGTGTTGCTCTTCCTCCTGATCGTCCTGCTGGCCTTTTTCATTCTGCGCTACACACCCCTGGGCCGGTACACCTACGCGATCGGCTCCAACCGCCAGGCGGCCTACCACGCGGGCGTCAACGTGAAGCGCAACCTGATCGCGATCTACGCGCTCACGGGCCTGTTCGTCGGGATTGCCGCGCTGATCGCCACCAGTCGCACGGTCTCGGCCCAACCGACCGCCGGCATCAGCCTGGAGCTCGACGTGATCGCCGCGGTCGTCATCGGCGGCGCCAGCCTCTCCGGCGGCCGAGGCACCGTCATCGGCACGATCGTCGGCACCCTGCTGATCAGTTTCCTCCGCAACGGCTGCACGTTGCTCGGCATCTCGACCAACATTCAGCTCGTCGTCATCGGCGCGATCATCATCGGCGCCGTCGCCCTCGACCAAGCCGCCCGCGCCAAAGCCGAAACCGCGTGAGGGGGACATCCTGGTTTTTCCCGCCGCGGGAAAAAGCTGACTGTCCCGAATGGCACTGCCGTGAGTTTTGGGTCTTGCGGGCACGCGGATTCTCCCTGGGCATGAAGGGAATCATGCCGATCTCTTTCCGGCACGAAGGTCTTGCTCCGGGCCACCGGAGCGGT
>Ga0315280_10000281_pt1 | contig 95463 bp, 76 predicted proteins | sample YL17G06_40_MG_FD_203697 | JGI IMG/M metagenome (GOLD analysis project Ga0315280, IMG submission 203697) | Sediment microbial communities from Yellowstone Lake, YNP, Wyoming, USA - YL17G06_40 | ecosystem: Environmental > Aquatic > Freshwater > Lake > Sediment | place: USA: Wyoming | collected...
CATGGGAGCCCTGGGAGGCATCGTGGGCTGGCCTTTATTCATGGCCGCGAGCCTAATCACTTCAAATGCATGGGGAGCCGTAACCGGCGAATGGAGTGGCGCAAGCCGCCGGTCGTATGCCTATTCGTTGATTGGCATTGCGCTCCTCATGGTTGCCATAACTGTGATTTCTTTGGGAGGTGGCAGGTGATTGGCCGAAGTCAGTTCTGCTCCTAGCACCGCCTGGCGGAACTCCTGCCGCATCCCTTCGATCGCAGCTTTCTTTGATCCTGGTTTGATATAGGGAGGCCCGCCGCAGCGGGGCGCGGCGCCTTCGCCCGGGTGGTCAGTGCTTCCCGGGCAACTTCGGCTTGTTGGCTTCTGCCTTCTGCTTGATCAACTTGAAGGCCATGCTGCGGATGGTTTCAGCGATATTCTTGTTGAGTGATAGCCCTTTCAGGTCCCTTTCGTTCATACGATTCACCAACCGTAAGAGGATATCGATAGGGGATCGTGGATTGTTGAGGAGGGCGCGAGCCACGTTGTAATTCTTCATGAAGCCGCGGTTCGTGGCGATCAGGCGCAAGATTTCTTCCGACACATTCTTCATGGACGCATAGGCCTCGACTTCCCCGTCCGAAACCTTGGGTGACTGGAGAACGGCGCGGGATACGACTTTGTTGGAGTCCCGGATAAGGACCAGACGCGACTCCTGGTTGCCCGTGAGGGCCAGCTTGATCTTTTCCACGGCGGACATTCGACCGATTTTCTCGAGGAGGGTTTCGCGTTTTTTCTCCTTATCCTCATCGGGCGCGCCTTCCCCAGCCGCTCCGCCGGCGGGTGCAGGAGACGGCTGAGGTGCGGATGTTGCGCTGTCAGCAGGGGCTGGTCCGGCGGCCGAGGCGGGGGGCGAAGCTGGCTCCGGCGCCGCATTGGCTACGGCGGCCAGCCCGCTGAGAATATGCTCGTGAAGAGCCTCGGGGAGCGAGGGGTTCTGGAGCAGCGCATCGAGAACGTCTTCGCGCTTGGGCGCCAGGTGGCGGGCAGCGAATTCCAGGATCGACTGGGGCGTGGCAGGATTCGAGAGAACCTGTTGGAGTTCTTGACCGTTCCATCCCAAGAAGGTCTGAAGCGCCTTGTGGCGAGTTTCTTCATCCTGGTCTGCCGCCAGGAGAACTAAGATTTCGACCTTCTCTTCCAGCGAGACGGGCAGTGTGCCCTCCGCGCCTTTCCGGCGAATGACCGGGGGAGCCGTCCCCTCACGTAATGACTCGACAAGTCGTGGTGGAATGGTCCTTCCCTCAGGGTGCAGGATTCTTCAGATCGTCGCGGGTAAGGTGGATGGACTTCACCTCGCCGCGCCGCCCCAGGGGTTTCAGGGTTTCCCCATTCAGAGTCAGGATAACACCCTGGGCGTTTCCCGTGGTCACATTGAAGTACTCTTTGGCCTTGAAGGTGACCACCTCGTTGGGGTTCAAGACGCGTTGCAAGGTCATCTTGCCGTCGGCTTCCACGGCGGTCCATGCCTGCTCGTTAGCCGCCACCTGCAACACGAGCCTCCCACCTGTCTCCATAGCTTGAGAGGAGAAGGGGGCGGAGGCAGCTTGACTCGCCGGGGTTGAGCCAACCTGAGCTTGCGGGCCGGCGCCCGGCGGGTTCGCCCCAGAGGCTCCGGAGGGCGTGGCGCTCAGATTTCCGGCGGCGGCCGAGCCGGTTGCTGCCGGGGTTTGAGAAGGAGCCGCAGAAGGCGCGGCAACGCCTGGAACCATGTTAGAGGTGCTCTCGGGCGCTTCCGAGGCGCGCCGGGAATAGTGGAACAGGGCGTAGCCACTCGCCAGCATCACCGCCGCCACCAGCACGGCGATGACCGGGGTTCGGGAACTCTCCCGTGGGCTGGGGGGCCTGGAGATGATGACACGGGTAAGGTTCACATCCTCCTTGGGCTGCGCCAGAAGCTGATATTCCGCCAACACCCGTTCCTCATCCAAACCCAGATATCGGGAGTAGGCCCGGATGAAGCTGCGCGAAAAGATGCCGCCCGGAAGTTTGGAAAACTCTTCGGTTTCGATGGCATGGAGAAAGCGGACGCTGATCTTGGTGGCGTTGGCAATCTCTTCAAGCGTGACGCCACGCATTTCTCGCTCGCGTTGCAAGTTCTCACCGAATGAGGCCATAGTAGAGCTCGAGCCGTCCGGCCTTGAATATAAAGACGCTGGCTAATCATATTTCCGCGTTCCGAGAGGTGTCAAATGCTTTGAAGGGGGTCAACCCTCTATTGCGCAACAGGCTGTAACGATGTGGGGCTGACCAGCTCCAGGGCCGCTCTCGAAAAAGGTGTTGAAAAGCGCTCGCCAATGGGTTAAAAGGGGTGTCATCGGTTCTACAGGATATTGGTCGGGGAAATTCATGGACCCGCAAGCCGAGATCGCCGAACTTAGGCGCCAGGTCGAGCGCTTGTCGCTTTTCCACGACGTGGGGAAGTCGCTCGCCTCGACTCTCGACCTACAGAAGATCCTGCAGGCCATCATGGAGAAGATCAGCGATTTCTTCCAACCCGACACCTGGTCGCTGCTGATGGTCGACGAGAAAACCAACGACCTCTATTTTGAGATCGCCATCGGCAGCGGGTCGGAAAAGCTGAAGGACGTGCGGCTGCAGATGGGAGAAGGCATAGCCGGCTGGGTGGCGTCGACTGGCGAGCCGTTGTTGGTTGAAGACGTGAAGCGCGACCCGCATTTTAACCCCAGAATTGACGACCTCACCCAGACCAACACCCGCTCGGTGGTGTGCGTGCCGATCAAGGGCCGGGAGCGCGTGCTGGGAGTCGTCGAGCTGGTCAACTGCCTGGGCAAGGGGAGCTTCCGCAACGACGACATCCCCATCCTCAAGAACCTCGCGGACTATGCCGCCATCGCCCTCGAGAACGCCCGCTACGTGCAGCGCATCCACGAGCTGACCATCACCGACGACTGCACCGCCCTTTACAATGCGCGACATCTCAACTTTGTGCTGGATGCAGAGATTTATCGCTCCAGCCGCTACGGGTATGAGTTTTCCGTCATCTTCATCGACCTCGACTACTTCAAGCAGGTGAACGACACTCACGGGCACCTGGTGGGCTCCAAGCTGCTCTGGATGATCGGGGATGTCATCAAGGGCAACCTGCGCATGATCGATTACGCTTTCCGGTACGGGGGCGACGAGTTTGTGGTGCTGCTGCCCCAAACGCCCAAGCTGAGCTCGCTGTTGGTGGTCCGGCGTATGAAAGATTTGCTGACTTCCAAGGTATTCTTCAGGGAAGAGAATTTGAATATCAAAGTCACGGCAAGCTTCGGCGTGGCTTCCTTTCCTGTCGACGGCCGCACCCGCAAGGAAATCCTGCGCATGGCCGATGAAGCCATGTACCTCGTCAAGAACACCACCCGCAACAGCATCGCCCTGGCGGGCGAAGGCATCCGCGCGTAGCACCAGCCACCGGCATCTGTCGCCCGCCGAGGCCTGGAACAGCCGCAAGGTCCAAGGACGGACCGGGCGTTAGGAGAGGGGAATTCCCTTATTTAAGCGCGGCCGCCATCACCTTCAACAAACCTTCGAGCGAGCGCCGGGTGGTTTGGAGATGCGTCAGGCCCGGAGCCTGGAACTCGCACTCCAGCGATATCGTTCCCTGATACCCGTCGCGGGCGAGGGCGCGGAAGTGGCCGAGCAGGTCGGTTTGCCCTTCGTCGGCGGAGGTTTCGTGGCACGTCTGGGAAGCGGAGACGGCCCGCCGGGCCGTCTCGACAGTCTCGCACTGGACGCCTTTCACGTGCAGGTGCCAGAGGCGCTGCTTGTCGAGCGCCTGGTAGCCGTCGGGGAATGGAACCTCGCCGTGCCAGTAGCCATTGCCAACATCCCAGTTGGCGCCGAGATTAGGGGCGGGGACCATCTTCAAGATTCGGGCGAGCTCGTGTCCGGTGCCGACGTTGCACGATCCCTCGTCCTCCAGCAGCAAGCGGATTCCGGCGGCCCGCGCGACTTCCGCTGCCTTCCCAAGCTCCTCGGCGATGCGCGGTGAGACTTTCTCGGGTTCCGCCACGCGCCAGAAGGTGAATCCCCGCAGCTTGTCGGTTCCCAGCGCGTGGGCGCGCTCCATGGCGCGTTTCAGCAAATCCATCTGTGCGGAGTAGGGATAAGGATCTTTCTCCCCAACCAGTGGTTTCGTGCCGGGCAAGGCGCACTTGTAAAGCGCCGTGTCCAGGATGGAGACCTTGAAGTCGAGCTTTCGCAGCAGATCCTTGAGGCGCTGAACCTGCCCCGGACTCGCTTCGGTATTGTAGATACCCCAGACCTTGCGGATCTCCACCCAGGAGAGGCCGTAGCCCTTCATCACCCGGAGGGCTTCTTCGAAATCTTGCGAGAACCCGTCGCTGATGGCCCCCAGCTTGAAGCGCCTGAGTGGCGCCGCCGCCTGGGCAAGGCTCGTGAGCCCTCCCGCGAGCCAGGGGGAGCCTGAAAGGATTGCGGCTTTCTTCAGGAAATCTCGCCTTCTCATCATGTCTGCCTCCTTCCCGTCTCCGGCAGGACGGCGCGCCGGGCACTATAGCGCAGCGCGCCGGAGAATGCATCACCCGGCAAGAGGCGGGGCGAAGAGCCGGACAGCGATCAGCGCTCTCCTGCCTCGAATGCCCTATGGAAAAAGCCGGCACAGGGGCTTGACGTCCATGAGGGTCTATGCTAGCCTTTTAGGCTACGTCGGAGCCCGCCATCTTCCTCCGGGCGGAGGTCGCCCCATGAAAACAGCCAAACCCCCTTACGTCCTCACGGCGCGTCGTCTGGCCAGCAGCCGCGCCAATCTCCGGAAAGCCTGGGAGAAGAGACGGGAGGACCCCGGCAGGGCGGGCCGCGCCTCGGTCCGGCACGGCCTGTATGCCCTGGATGTGCGGGACAGCGTCCCGCGCCTGGGAGAGAGCCTGGAGGAGTTCGACGAGCACGCGCGCCTGTTTGAGCGCGCCTTTGCTCCCGGCGACGCGCCAGAGAGGGAACTGGTGCGCAAGATGGCGGAACTCGTCTGGCGGTTTGGGCGGCTTTACCGCGCGCAGGCGATGAAGCACACGGCCAAGATCAACCGGCTCCTGCGGCTGGCGCCCGAGGATAGCGCGGGATCGCCGTTGGTGATTCGGACGATCGGAACGCTTCTGATCGAGGTGCTCTTTGGTTACAGTGACCTGGTCGAAAGCGGCCGGCGCATGCACGGGCACGTGGAGCGGCTGATCCGCGCTCTCCTCAGGAAAAAGACCGGAGAAGATTTAGATTTCAGAATCCTTTCCCGGCGCCGGCAGTATGAGATAACCGACGCGCTTGACCACGCGGTGATTACCATGGACGGTCTGCGTCGGGTGGATAGAGTTTCGCCTTCTGTCGCGGGGCCTCCGAGCGCTGATGACTTGTAGCGGCGGGAGAGGGTGGTCCCGCGCAGCGGGAGCCGGGTGAGGGGGTCGGACCTTCCCCAGCCCCGAGCACCCGCCCCCGTTCCTCGAACCCCGGATTTAGGACTGTGGACTCGTCTGTCGCTGTTCCCTGTCACCTGTTCCCTGTTCCCTGCTTTCCCGAGCCCTGACTTCTGACACATTCCTTCCCGCCCCTGCTCTTTCCCCCTTGCCTTACCCTGCGAATAGTTGTATAGGGATAATGATAACGCGGCGATAATACATGGGCCCTACATGTCACGCTGCTTTGCCCGGCCACCAGTGCAGTTTTCTGGAAACACATTCACCCGCCGTCAGTCGAATGCTTACTCTAGGCGAAGCTGATAAACTATGATATCTGAGGCCCCAAAGATGCGCCGAGCAAACCCAAGCTCAGACCCGGTTGTCGTGCGCACTTTTCAAAGCAAAAGGGTAAGGGGAAGGATAGTGCAAGGCGAGGCTCTGAAGTTCCTCCAGACCCTTCCCGACGCGTCCGCTGATTTGGTTTTCCTCGACCCACCTTTCAACTTAGGGAAGCACTACAGTCCCGGTGACCGATACCTCGACAAGAAACCTCCCGGGGTGTACGAGGCGTGGCTCTTCGAGATCGTACGACAATCCGCCCGCGTACTCAAAGAAGGGGGCGCACTGTATTTGTACCACATGCCTGTTTGGGCCATGCGAGTCGGCTCGCGTCTGGAAGATCAGCTGGTGTTCCGCCATTGGATTGCTATATCGATGAAGAATGGCTTCGTCAGAGGACGGCGACTATACCCTGCCCACTACGCCCTTCTTTTCTTCACGAAAGGAGCTCCAACGGTCTTTCGTCGCCCCAAGCTGAAACCTGCGACGTGCAGACACTGTAAGAAACTTATCAAGGACTACGGTGGATACCTCTCCATCATCGAAGATAAGGGGATCAATCTGAGCGACTTTTGGGAGGACCTAAGCCCGGTTCGCCACGCGACGACGAAACACAGGAAAGCGAACGAACTCCCTAGCAAGTTGTTCGAGCGTATTATCCAAATGAGCGGGCGGCGAGGCGGGCAATACGTGGATCCCTTCGCAGGCAGCGGCTCCGGCGTAGTCGCCGCAGTGAAAGCAGGAATGCGATTCGCCGCATGCGACCTCCTTCCTGAGAACTGCTCTATTGTTTGCAAGAGACTAGGCGCCTGATCTCGATCTTCTCATTTTGGAGGCAGAGTGGCCGACTACGCGAATGCACGCCCCACAAAGCATTTTTTCTTCGAGATGTTCACAAGAGACATTTCGCTGGAAGACTGCGTTTTGGACCTCATCGACAACTCGCTCGATTCACTCATCAAAGTTAAGGCAATCAGCCTCCCTGTCGAAGTCCTGAAGCCCTTCCGCGATCCGATAGATGTCGCCAGCCTGCCCTCAGTGGCTATCAGTTGCTCCGATAAGGAAGTCAGGGTACGGGATAATTGTGGTGGAATCCCGTTCGAATTCGCGAAGACTGACCTATTCACATTTGGACACAGCGCAGGGTTCAAAGCAGGTCAACTCGGAGCGTACGGCGTCGGGTTGAAGAGAGCAATATTCAAGATTGGGAATAAGTTCGAGATGAAGTCATTCACCAACGGCACAGGTTTCCGGGCTTATCTCGACAACGTCAAGAAATGGTCAACTGAGGACGAAACGCTCGACCAATGGCAAATACCTATGGAGCCCGCTGAACGTCGGGCTCACGACATAGAGCATGGAACGGAGATCGTCATTCGTGATTTGCATGATTCAGTGAAGACGAGGATGAAGAGCGGGCCGTTTATTGACGACTTGTATAGGGACGTTGCTCAAACGTATTCGCTGTTCCTTGGCCGATATGCTCGGGTCACAGTCAACGATAGGGTGGTCGAACCCAGGGCCATTCCTATCGGGGAGTCGGAAGAAGTACGACCCGCGAAGGACGAGTTCGAAGAACATGGCGTGAAAGTAACCCTCATCGTTGGTTTCGGCTCACTGCCACGAACGACGGAGGACGCCGGTTGGTACTTACTCTGCAACGGCAGGGTTGTTGTCCCTGCCGACAAGACCGATCTCACGATTTGGGTCTCTCCCACCATCTTTCACGACAAATACAGGGGTTTCCTGGGACTCGCATTCTTTGATGCGGAAGACCCACTGGCCTTACCTTGGACGACGACGAAGCGAGCTATCAATCGGGAATCTCTGGTGTTCCAATCGGCTGTGAACAGGATGAGGATTCTGGCCAGACCTGTTCTGAAAACACTTAGCGATTTCTACCCTCCGGGTCCGCTGGAAAGGCCACAAAGTAAAGAGATAGCAGAGAGTGTCAAAGTCATTGACGTGAGGGAAGTCGCGGCGAAGCCCAGCACGACCTTCAAGGTGGAACCAATCTGGCGGGAGCTTCCTCCTACCGTCCGCGTTCAGTACGATGCTCTGAGGGAGCACGTGGAAAGGGTCAAGAAGCACTTGAGGAGGCCCCGAATGAGTGCGACCGAGGTTGGCAAACACACCTTCGACCATTTCGTTAGGAAGGAGTGCCCAAAGTGACTAGGGAAAGTTCTGGGCTGAAGGTGCAATATGAGCTTCGCCCCCACAAGCAGGTGGAAAGACGGATGCTTCTTGATGCTTTCCACCTGCTTTCACTCGCCGGATTCCCGATTGTGGATTACCAGTACACAGGATTGGGTTCTTTTTACTTCGTGGACTTCATACTGTTTCACAAGCTGCTAGGCATCGATCGGTTGCTAAGCATCGAACGTAGTGTGAAGCATCGCAACCGCGTCGAGTTCAATAAGCCCTTCGACTGCGTGGAAATTCACGTCGGCGAAGCGTCAGAAGTCATTCCAAACCTAGACCGGGCGCTGAAACACATTCTCTGGCTCGATTACGACGAGATCTTGAATAATGAAATGCTGGAGGACGTTCGTTCGGCGGCGGCGTGTTTAGGCGCTGGGTCTGTCCTCCTTGTTACTGTCGATGTTGAGCCGCCGGGTGAACCTCAGGATGGACCTGATGAGTGGCGAGCCCACTTTGAGAGTCAAGCTACCACCTACTTGCCTGCCAACCCCGAACCGACTTACTTCTCACAATCCAACTTGGTCCACGTAAACCTCGACCTGTTTGATCGTGCGATTAGCGCGGGGCTGGGGCCAAGAACGGGAATCGCTTTCACGCCCCTCTTCAATTTTCTCTACGCTGACACGCATCAAATGTTATCCGTTGGCGGCATGATTACCACCGATTCGGAGGCCGCCCTTGTAGACAGCAGCCTCCTTCGAAGGGCGATCTATTTCCGCCCTAGTTTCAACACCCCTCCTTATGAAATAAGAGTTCCCAACCTCACCCGGCGTGAACGGCTTTACCTTGATGCAAATATGCCGTGCGCTGCTGGGTGGACGCCGCCCGACTTTGAAGTAGGGGTGGACGAAGTTGCTTCTTACAGGGAAATTTACAGGTTCTTCCCCGCTTACGCCGAACTTCTCTTGTGAGAGAGCAGGAAAGCGGGTAGATTCTCTCTTGAATTGCAAGGGAGATTTCCGACTTGGACGTGCATGCAGCAGGTAGCGCAAAGTTGTTTTGTAATGCCGCTTCCTCTAAGAAGTTTCCTAGCTGTAGCGGCATTGAACTCTGCGGCTTTTGTTCAGATCCTCGCCCTTTCATCGGCCGGAATCCTCACACGGCCAATCCGCAACGGCGGCTGGCGCCGCGCCTCCGGCACTGCCGGGAACGCGTATTCATGGACGCTCGACCACTTCCAATCTTCCGGCCGCTTGACCAGTCCCCGCCGCAGCGGATTGCGGTGTTTCCACCTACCACCCCCATTCCCCTCCTCAGTGAGGAGGGGAGTAAGGGGTGGTCGCGCGGCGCGGGGTCGAAAAATCGTCCCTGCCACAGTCGCCCGAGCTCTCCACGTGCCGCATTGATCTGCCGCGTGGAGCTGACCTTCACCGATTCCATGACGAGGGAGAGGCCCTTCAGATATCGCGGCCCGAGGATCGCATGCCAGTGGTCAGGAAGAAACACCCAGGCGGTCAGAAGAAATCCGTGCTCCTCTCGCCGCGCCTCGATGACCCGCGCCAGGATTTCGAAATCATCCTCGTTCAACACGGCCCGCGTCCGCAGGAGATTGCAGGTCACGAAGAAATGCCGGTCCGAGAGCAGCAGGCGCCGCAGGCGCGACATGGGGAAAGAGTCCTCGCTGTTTCAATAATCGGCAACCCCCAAGAGCCGCAGAGTTACAAAACAACTCAGCGCTACCGGCTTCGGCTGCCCTGCGGGTACCGGTCGCCGCGCAATCCTTCTCACCATCCTCCCGAACACCCGCCGCGTCTCACCACGGTGATGCTTCGGCCGGCAACGGTTTGTGGTCGCCCAGCGGACTCATCCGCGCGCCGCCCTGGCTACTTGCCGAACTTCTTCTTGAGCGCTTGGTAGGCCGACACCTCCATATATTCTCCCCCGACACAAACGGGTGAGATGGGCCAAAAGTTCACGAAGTTGTACACCTTTCCGTCGTTGAAGACGATGCGGAAAAAGCCCTGGTGGCCGATCTGGAAGGGCGCCTTAAATTCTTCGAGAGCTTTGAGAGAGGAGGCCGGCTTATCAAACACGGTTTTATCCCCCTGAACAAATTTGACCGTGCTCGGGGACGCCGAAAGAAGACCCATTGCTCCCGGATGCGGTTCGTGTGCGTTGCGCCCCAGAACCTCCTTTGGGGAGAGATTACCTTCGGCGATGAAATGAGCTTGCACTTCCATCGGCTCGGGATTGAGTATCTCGAGCTTCAAACGAGCCAGTGCTGCCGGGCCCAAGGCTAGTTCACAGTGAGCCTTCTCTGTGCTCTCCGGAATGAGGACTCTGGCCACGGCACGGGTGGGACTTTCGAAGGTGAGGCTCTCGACCTTCGGCTCGAAGGAGCCCCCTGCCCCTCCTCGCTCACAGCGAATCTCTGGGAAGAAGCGCCAAAGGCGACCCTTCTGTTCGACTGCATTAGGAAAGGGCCCGGGAAAATTCTTCCCGGCGAGGACCATTTCGATTGCCTTCCCCCCGCCTGCCGCGCAGTCCGGACGGAGCTGAGTCACTTCGGGGGTGGCAGGCGCGCTGGGTTGGATTTGCTCCGTTGACGCGCTTTGCGGGAACGCCAGCAGCCGCCCGCCAGGCGCCGCCTTGAGCCCCTGCACAGTCCTCTGCGTCCTGGGCAGCTCGGCTCCTGCCAAGGCGACGCAGGCGGCCCACAGCAGTGCGGCCAGCACCGCGCAGAGGAGTGTAATAACATAGGTATGTATTCTCTCCATAATACCTCCTTGCATTCACCTCATCCGAGGCCTATGACCTGCTCGAAACGAGGCCCGAATGGATCAGTGAAACCAGCGACGCGGGTATGACAAATCAAAACCCGCCGCAAGAGAAAAACGGCCCCAGGCGAACCGGGGTTTTCATTTCGAGCGGAATGTCCGATTTGAGCTTTGCCTTCGGCTAAAAACGTACACGAGCCGCCCTGTCAAGTCAAACTCAGAACGTCATGCCCTCTTTGGGGCGGCATCGGGCGAGCCGCTTGAACACTCGCGGCGGGATAAGCAGCGCCATCCCGCTTGGCGGGATGCTCGCTGGTAGCGAGCATGCGAGTCAAGTGGAATTCTTGGCCACACCGAGCGGCGAAGGGGCGCAAAGGTACGCCCCTTAGCATGTCGGCGCGGGTGGCGCATACATCGCGGTCTTGGCGATGTGTGCGATCACAGTAGGCGGTCCATGGGAAGGACGGAATCATCCCCCAGGAAATAGAACCGGAAGCTCGACCATGGCCACTGGTCAGGCGACGTAACCATCCCTCGCTGGACCGGATTGCCGTGCATATAATTCAATTTTTCCAGCCGCTTCTTTTCGCTCCACACATTGAGATCATAAAAGCGCCGCTGCCAGACGCGATAGGGGCCATGAAGGTGCACCGTGGGCGGCAGGGTGAGGGCAGCCAACATTCTCCCGCACCAGGGCAACTCGCGGTTGGCCTGGAGATTTTTGAGAATGAACTTGGCCGTTCGCTCTTTGAGGCTTTGGACGATTCGGGAGGGGTCGGCCCGCTCCGACGGCCAGATCAGTGCATGGAAGTGTTCGGGCATCAGAACATAGCCGATGATCTTGAAGCTTAGCTCGGCTCGCAGTCCGGCGAGCGTGGCGACGAATTGCCGGCGAAAACGGTCGGAATCAAACAGCCGGGCTCGGCGGTAAGTGCTGGCAGTGATAAAATGCAGGTGGTTCAACCCGTAATAATGCCGCTGGCGAGGCATGTCGGGATTGTAGCCCAAAGCGCCGCACACATGGCACAACACGCCATGTATGCGCCACCCGCGGGATTGTAGCCCAAAGCCTCGCACACATGGCACAACACGCCATGTATGCGCCACCCGCGGGATTGTAGAAAGCCCCGCACACATGGCACAACACGCCATGTATGCGCCACCCGCGGCGCCGGGACAGGCAGAACGCCACGACATCGGCATAAAGGGCGACCCAGCGGGTTGCCCCCACTTGCAAGCGAACGCGGCCTCTGTCAGGATGTTTTTTTCACCCATGCGCTGGCAGATTTCCACGGTTGACGCAGAAGCTGTCGCCAGGCTCGCGCGCGAGCTGAAGGTTTCCGCGCTGGTGGCGCGGCTGTTGGTTCTTCGCGGCCTGGCGGAGCCGGAAGCGGCGCACGCCTTTCTCCATCCCAGCCTTTCCCAATTGCACGATCCCTATCTGATGACCGGAATGAAAGATGCCGTCGAGCGGCTGCGGGGGGCGATTGAGCGGAAAGAGAAGATCCTGATCTACGGGGACTACGACGTGGACGGGACGATGGCGGTGGTGGTGCTGCTCACCGCGCTCCGGTCGTTGGGGGCTAACGTGGAAACGCACATTCCCCACCGGCTGACGGATGGTTACGGTATGCGCGTGCCGGTTATCGAGGAAGCTGCGGCGAAGGGCTTCCGCGTAGTCATCAGCGTGGATACGGGCATCCGCGAGCACGAGGTTCTGGCCCGTGCCCGAGAACTGGGCATCGACTGCGTGGTGACGGACCACCACCTGCCCGATGCCCACCTGCCTCCCGCCTGCGCCATCCTCAACCCGCGACGCGCCGACTGCGCCTATCCGGAGAAGTCGCTGGCCGGCGTCGGGGTGGCCTTCAAACTGGCGCAGGCACTGCTGGGGGAAAGGCTCAGCGAACGGCACCTCGAGTCTTATCTGAAGATCGTGGCTCTAGGGACGATCGCGGATGTGGTGCCGCTGCTGGGTGAGAACCGCGTCATCGCGCATTGGGGGCTGGCGGGTTTAAGTTCGGCGGGCGGACGCCCGGGCCTCGAAGCGCTGCTTGCTGTTTCCGGCCTGGCGGATAAATCCGTTAGCGCGGGCGACGTGGCTTTTCGCGTTGCGCCTCGCTTGAATGCGGCCGGGCGCATGGAGGATGCCCGCGATGTCATCGATCTGTTCACGACTCTCGATGCCGCCGAGGCGCGGGAAATCGCCGAGCGGCTCGAAAGGCTGAACCGCGAACGGCAGAGAGTGGAAGAGCAGATTCTCCGCGAAATCATCAAGCGTAGGGAAGAAGACCCGGAAAAAGCCCGGCGCTATACCCTGGTTTTTGCCGGTGCGGGGTGGCATCGGGGGGTGATCGGGATTGTGGCCCAGCGGGTGGTTGATGGCTATCATCGTCCCACGCTGGTGATCGGGGTTGAGGATGGGATGGGCTACGGCTCGGGGCGGTCGGCGGGAGGATTTCACCTTCTCGACGCGCTCAGCGTAGCGAGCGACCTTTTCGATCGTTTCGGAGGCCACGCGCAAGCAGCGGGCTTTGCCCTGCCCGCCGAGCGCATCGGGGAACTCGAGAGCCGCCTGGAAAACTACGCGCGCGGAGTTCTCGCCCCTTCGGACCTCGAGCCGGTGTTGCGGGTGGATGCCGAGGTCAACCTGGCGGAGCTGGATTGGAATCTTTATGAGGAATTGCGGCGGCTTGAGCCCTGCGGCTTCGGCAATCCCACACCCGTCTGGGCGGCGCGAGGGCTGCGGCTCGTCTTGCCACCTCGAATTCTCCAGGAGAAGCATCTAAAGCTCAGGGTAGCCCAAGGCGACAGGGCATTTGACGCTTTGGGCTGGGGGCGAGCCGAGCTGGGCGAGGGCCTCGCCCCCGGCCAGACGCTGGACGTGGCGTTTACGCTGGACCAGAACGTGTATCAGGAGGTGGCCTCGCTGCAACTGGTGATTAGGGACCTGAAGAGTTGAAGGTCGAAAGTTGCAAGTCGAAAGGCCGAAGACCGAAAGCAGAAAGCAGAAGGCAGAAGGCCGAAAGCTGAAAGCTTGGAGCTGACAACTGACCACTGCCGGGGTAATGAGCGGGTGGCGACAACAGGGTTTGGGCAGCAGGAAACGCGGCGCAAGAAGTTGATCATCGGGGTGGTGACTGGGGGACTCGCTCTTACCCTCCTGGCAATCGGGGTGGCCTACTGGCGAGGGGGCACCCGCAAAGAAAAGCCTCTGCCCGTCCCGGCGTCGTTGCCCACTAACCTGCATCAGCAACTCTCCGGATACACGTTCACGCGTTCGGATGGAGGACGGCGGATTTTCACCGTGCACGCCGCGCGCACCGTGGCGTTGAAGGAGGGCGGCTCAACAGTCCTTGAAGACGTGTACGTGGAGTTTTTTGGCAAGGAGGGCAACCGGCGTGACGTCCTGCGCACGCGCCGGTGCGAATACAACCCCCAATCGGGGGACCTCACGAGTTCTGGCAGGGTGGAGATCGAGTTGAATGCGCAAGTTGGCGTGCTCCCCGGCGCAGGTCAGGTTGGCCGACAGCCGGTGCGCATTGAAACCTCCCGCGTGTTCTTCCGGCAACTGGGAGCGGTGGTGGCGAGCGAGGCGCCGGTGAAGTTTCGAATCGGTCCTGCCGCGGGCAGCGCCCTGGGCATGGACTATGCGACGAAGGATGGCTGGCTGGAACTCAAGAAAGACGTTGTGGTGGAACTTCAACCACGAGGTGGGGAGCCGCTCCCGGCTCCTGTGCGCCTCAACGCCAGTCGCCTTCGTTACGATAAAGAGGCTGGGCAGGTGGTGCTGGGCGGCCCCGTTGAAATCATCCAGAGAGACCGCCAGGTGATAGCGCAGGGCGGCATCGTCGCGCTCGACGCCCGGAATCGTGTCGCCGGGGTGAGCCTGGAAGGGAACGTGCGGGCTTCAGACTCCTCGCCGGAAGGCTCGCTGGAGGGAAGCGCCCAGCGTGTGCAAGGCGAATTTGACCCGGCTACCGGGCAACTGCGGCATCTGGTGGCGGAGGGCGGTGTGGCAGGGGGATCGAGACGCGCGGGAACCCTCAGCCACCTGGTGGCCGAGCGATTGGAAATAAACTTCGCGGGCGCACATCCTCAGCCTCAAGATGGGAATGCCTCCGGGAAGGTTGAACTCAGTATTGAGAGTCTGCCGATGGCGGCAGGGGCACGGCATCCCGATTTCAGCGGGACAGGTGCTGTGCCCGTACGACCGACGTCTGGCGTGGGGAACAGCGAGGCTGGGGCCACCCGGTCGTCTGCGGAGCGCCGGACGCTCGCCGCCAACCAGGTGCAGTTCGGATTTCGACCGGATGGGCGCAGCCTGAAGAACGCGCAAACCATCGGACCGGGCAAACTGGTGCTGGCGTCGAGCGATCCCAAGGTAGGGGAACGGGAGATCACCGCCGGTCAACTTCTGATGAGCTTCGACCCAAAGAGCAGGCTGGAAAACCTTCGGGGTCTCTCCGGGGCGCGCATGGTCTTCCAGCCGGCGAAGCAGGCTCCGCCCGGAAGCTTGGCCCAGGAGACCACCTCGGAGCGGTTGGAGGCCAGCTTTGACCCTTCGACTGAGAGTCTGCGCGCCGTCGAGCAAATTGGGAATTTCCAATTCCGCGAGGGGGAGCGTCAAGCCAGCGCCGAGCAGGCCCGCTACGTCAATGAAACCCAGGTCGCGACACTGGTGGGTCATCCCAAGATCTGGGATGCTGCCACTCGTATCAGCGCGGAGCGCGTCAAGCTCGATATGCGAACGGATACAGCGGAGGGACTCGGCAAGGTGCAGTCCACACACTTGCAAGCGGCCGGGCAGGCTAAAGGTGCTGCGCCGGTGCCCACGAACGTGGTGGCGGACCGGATGGTGGGGCAGCGAGAAAGCCAGTTTGTTCATTATGAAGGCCACGTGCGCGCCTGGCACGGGTCGGATGTGGTGGAATCTTCCTCGTTGGATGTTTACCGCGCCGAGCGGCGAGTGAGTTCGGGGTCCCAGGTGGTGACTTCGCATCTCCAGTCCGCAGCTCTGGTCGCGGGAACCCACCCGGCTCCCGGGCGCCCCCAGCGGGAAACACGGCCGGTCACCATTCGAGCCGACCATCTGGATTATCTGGACCAGGGGCGCAAGGCCAGCTACCGCGGCAACGTGCAGCTTCAGACGGAGAACACGACGCTCAAGGCGAACCGGATGGACGTCTTCTTCACGAAAGAGGGAACGGCGGAGTCGTCGGAGGTTGACCGCGCCGTGGCGGAGGGGCAGATTTCGGTGGTGCAGCCGAGCCGGCGGGCGTCCGGCGAACATGCGGAATATGAGGCGGGGCGGGGAAAGATTGTGGTGACGGGCGGTCCGCCCACGCTTTATGATGCGGAGAAGGGCTTCACGACCGGGCAACGTTTGACATTCTTTATTCACGATGATAGGCTTTTTGTGGACGGAGGTGATGAGTCGCCAACGCTTTCCAAGCGCCGCGTCGCGCAATGAGCGACCATGCAGATTCTCTCCACAGTCGATCTGAGTAAGTCGTATAAAGGCCGTAAGGTTGTTGACGACATCAATTTAAGGATCGCCCAGGGAGAGGTGGTGGGCCTGCTCGGGCCTAATGGCGCGGGCAAAACCACAACATTTTACATCATTGTGGGCCTGACCAGTCCGGACACGGGCCAGGTCCTGCTCGACGGAGTGGACATCACGAATCTGCCCATGTACCTCCGGGCGAGAAACGGGATCAGCTACCTCCCCCAAGAGCCCTCCATTTTCAGGAAACTCACTGTGGAAGAGAATATTCTGGCGGTACTGGAAACGTTGCCGCTGACTGCCCACCAACGACGCGAGCGGCTGGAGGAGCTGCTCGAGGAGTTAGGTTTACAGCAGGTGCGGCGAAGTTATGGGTACCTGCTCTCGGGTGGGGAACGGCGGCGCGTGGAGATTGCGCGGTCACTGGTTATTTCGCCGGCCTTTATACTCTTGGACGAGCCGTTCAGCGGCATTGACCCGCTGACGGTGTTGGAGCTGCAAAAGATTATCGTCCGGCTCAAGTCCACGGGGATCGGCGCGCTGGTCACCGATCACAACGTGCGCGAGACCCTTCAGGTGACCGACCGGGCGTATATTATCAACAATGGGCGGATCTTCCGGGCGGGTACGCCCGAGGAACTGGGCAACGACGCCGAGGTGAAGAAGATTTACCTGGGCGATAACTTTCGGCTCGCGGTCTGAACAGTCTTATGGGTGGACTTCAACCAAGGATCGGGCTAAGCCTCAAGGTGGCACAGAAGCAGATTCTGACGCCGGGCCTTGTGCAAATGGTGAGCGTGCTCGCGCTAAACAAGCTGGAGTTGCGCGAGATGATCAACCAGGAGATGATTGCCAATCCCGTCCTGGAAGAGTTGCCCGAAAACGCTCCCTCTCTGGAGGAAGTCTCCCAGAAGACGGAAGGCGAGAAGCCCGCGGAAGCGCCGGCAGACCAGGAGGTCCGCTCGGGGGACGACCACGACTCGTTCGAAGAGATTGATTTCGGGTCTTTCTTTGATGACTACCTGGACCCCGGCTACAAGTCTCCCGCCGCTGAGGTCGTGGAAAAGCCTTCCTTCGAGAATTTCCTCTCGCAGCCGACCTCGCTGGCGGACTACTTGGGCTGGCAACTGAGCCTTTCGGTTTGTTCGGATTCGGTCCGAGAGGCAGGGCAGTCCATTATTGGCAACCTCAACGAGGATGGCTATCTGACGGCCAGCCTGGAGGAGATCGCGCAGTCGGGAGGCCACAAACCGGAGGAGGTGCGGGAGGCCCTGGCCCTCATCCAGGAATTCGACCCGCTGGGGGTGGCAGCGCGGGACGTGCGGGAGTGCCTGCTCATCCAGCTCCGCACGCTGGCCCCGGACAATACCCTCGCCGCGCAGATTGTCTCCGAGCACCTGAAGCAGCTCCAGAACAAGCAATATCGCGAGATCGCGCGGGCGCTGGACCGTCCCGTCAAGGCGGTGGAGCGTTGCGTCGAGTTGATCCGCAAACTCGACCCCCGGCCCGGACAACGTTACAACGCCACGCAGCCCCGCCTGATTGAGCCGGACGTGGCCCTGGTCAAAACCGGTGACGGCTACCAGGTGGTGATTAATGAAGATGGCTTGCCCCAACTGCGCTTGAGCCATCACTACCGGCGCCTCCTGGGAGAAAGCAGCACCAGCCGCGAAGTGCGCAATTATGTGAAGGAGCGCTTTACTTCCGCCATCCAGCTTATTAAGAATATCGAGCAGCGGAAGCACACCATCGTCCGGGTGTGCGAAGCCATTATCCGCCGGCAAAACGAGTTCCTGGACAAGGGCATCGACTTCCTGCGCCCCATGATGATCAAAGAAGTGGCGGAAGAAGTCGGTGTCCATCCCTCCACCGTCAGTCGCGCCGTGGCCAACAAATACGCCCATACCCCCCAGGGCGTTTACGAACTCCGCTATTTCTTCTCGGAGGCGGTGCAGGGACCCTCCGGAGGATCCACCTCACTGATAAACTTGAAGCGCCTCGTCAAAAAGTTGATTGAGGAGGAGGACACGGCCCGGCCTCTGACCGACGAGCAAATCACCTTGCGCTTGCGGGAAATGGGATATTGCGTGACGCGTCGGACGGTGGCCAAGTACCGCGAGGATATGCGGATTCCCAGTACCCACCAACGCCGGGTAAAGGCTTGAAAATCCCATTTGCAGTGCTCTGCCACCGAAGTTCGAGGAGGGCAACTCATGCGCATTGACTTCACCGGCCGGCAGATGGAAATCAGTGCGGATTTGCGCAAATACACGCAGGAGCGCCTGAGAAAAATCAGGCGCCTCTTTGGTGACCGATTGGAAGTCCACGTGATCCTGAGCGCCGAGAAACATCGACGCACGGCGGAAATCACCCTGAAATTCCGTGACCGGACATTAGTCGGTATGGACGAGACCCCTGACGCCCGGAGTTCCATCAACGGGGCCCTGGACAAACTCGAGCGGCAGGCCGTTCGCCTGCTCGAGCGACGGCGCACGCGCAAACGCCGGCCCAGCCCCGCCTCCGCAATTTTGCTGAACGTCCTGGGGAGCCGGCGCGTGGACCATGAAGACCACCGGGTGCTCGAGTCGGAAAGAATCCCCATCAAACCCATGTCGGTCGAGGACGCCATCGAGGCGCTGGATGACACCCGCAACGGTTTGGTGGTCTTCCGCAACCCCGAAACCGAGCGGGTGAACGTCATTTACCAGCGGCCCGACGGCAACCTGGGTTTGATCGAACCGGAACCGTGAAGACAATTCCGAATCATGAATTGTGAATGCTGAAACAAACTGCCAGCGGTCAGCAATCAGCTTCCTCATAGGGCATCGAACGAAAGACAAAGCAAGGGTAGCGCGGACCTGTCCTTCTGCGGCTCTTCTCGCAGGGGTTGCAGGGGTACGGGTCCCGGCTTCGCCGGGACAGGGGGCCGTACCCAAGTTCATCGCTAAGGGTGACAAGGAGAGGGCAAGCGGGTAGCGCGGACCTGGCGTTCAGGTCCGCGGCTTTTTGTTGTCGATTGGGGACAAACTCGCTTTGGCCCGATTTCTGTTCATAATCCAGAATTCATAATTCACCTTTCACCATTCACTCTTCACAATTCTCTCCGCCCATGCGAATATTCCCCTCCAACCCCCATTGCCGAGGCTCAAACCATGGCCAACCCAGAACACCTCAAGATTCTCAAGCAAGGCGTTGCAGGTTGGAATGCCTGGCGAAAGGATAACCCACTTGTAGCGCCGGATCTCAGTGGAGCCGACGTAAGTTGGTGCGATCTCAGCAAATCAAACCTCAGCCACGCCCTCCTGGGGAGTGCGTACCTTAACTTCACAAACCTCCACGCCGTGAACTTTCGGGAAGCTCGTCTCGCCCGCGCGCACCTTTCAAGTGCCACGTTGCTGTGGGCGGATCTTCAACACGCGGATCTCCGTGAGGCTGTCCTAAGCGGGGCAAATCTGACGGGAGCAAAGCTCTGCAACGCCAACATGCAGAGGTCCGTGCTGAATGGGGCCAATTTCTACGCAGCAGACCTCCGTGAGTCAAATTTAAGCGGAGCCCAACTCTTAAGCACCGTGTTTGGCATGAACGATCTCAGCTGTGTAAGAGGATTGGAGACCGTCGACCACGTGGGACCATCAACGATCGGCATCGATACGATCTACAAATCCAACGGCAACATTCCCGAAGCCTTCCTGCGCGGCGCGGGCGTCCCCGAGGACTTCATTACCTACATGAAGTCGCTCGTCGGCAAGGCCATCGACTTTTACTCTTGTTTCATCAGCTATTCGAGCAAAGACGACGACTTCGCCCAGCGCCTGCACGCCGACCTTCAACAGAGAGGCGTGCGCTGCTGGTTTGCGCCCGAAGACTTGAAGATCGGCGACAAGTTCCGAATGCGCATCGATGAATCCATTCGCATCTATGAGAAACTCATGGTGCTCTTGTCGGTGAACTCGATCCGCAGCTCCTGGGTAGAAGAAGAGGTTGAAGCAGCGCTAGAGAAAGAACGCAAGCAGAACAAACTGGTCCTCTTCCCGATCCGCCTGGATGACGCCGTAATGGAAACCGATCAAGCCTGGGCCGCCAGCCTCCGCCGTACGCGCCACATCGGCGACTTCCGGGCCTGGAAAGATCACGACCAATACCACAATTCGTTCGAACGGTTATTGCGTGACCTCAAAGCGGAGAGCACGTAGCGCGTCTATAAGGTCATGGGCTCCGTCAACGAAACTTTTTCGCGGGCTGGGCGTCTACGGTGGGGTGTCTGACAAAACCGCATGGGAAGGCCACAGTCAGCCGCTTCGGGACTCGCGTTGGGGGAGACGGGACCCTGTCCCGAGCCCCTGGACCCAGCCAAAGAAAGAAAGTGGGCTGGAATCCCTCGATGGGTGTATTGTGTGAGGCTGTTGGGAGCCGAAACGGAAATTCGTGTGGAGATGATATGCCGTGGTCTTATCGCGCGATCGCAGGTAGGGAATGAATAAGCCATGAAATACAAGCGCCGAGCTCTCCAGGCTATATCAGTTGCCGCTCCTGCTGCGAGTGGGGCGAACGTTAAACTACATCCCGCGGGCCCTGCATTTGTCCCTTGGCAACCGAGCACCTGGCCGGCCGCGCCGCCACATTTCCGAGAAGACTTCCGCAAGGTGCTTGAGCAGATCTTCAAGGAAACGATCCTCGGGGAAATAGAGAGTGTGATCAACGACGTCCGGAAAAGCAACGGTGATTTGCAGCATCGGGGCCACGTAGTTGCGATTGCGATGTTGTGCGCTGTGGATACGTTGTCCTCATACGCCTTCAGTGGCCTGCAATCACAGACGTGTCTCACCTGCAAACGAGGAGACCGTGTTGGCCCGAGATACAAAAAGTTCATTGAAGAGTTTTTCCCCGCCCAATATAAGCCTTTCGCAACAGATATATACTCCTTATACAGAAACGCGATGGTGCATAGTTGGAACCTCTTTGAGGTAACTATCTACCCTGCCAACGAGGCAGTGCAAGGGACCCAGGGGGCGTTGTCTTTTGGTTTGCTCAATTTCTTCGCCGCGCTGCAGAACGCAGCAAGAGACTTCCTCTCGGCGCTGGGCTCCGACCCCGATCTGCAGGCAAGCTCCCTAAACCGATATCGAAGTTTGAAAAACTCTGCGAGACCTTAATCGCTGACACCTCAGTTCTTAAGACAAAGATTGAGCCTTACATTCGAGCAAACGTAGCGCGGACCTCCGTTGTGTGAGGTCCGCGGCTTTTCGCGCCCGCCAGCGCTCGCCGGCTCGGTTCACTATTGCCTCCGCACGGCATCGCGCGTAGATTGATCTCATGTCCAGATTGCGGCGTCCGTTCCTTTATGACCGCTACATCTCCGTCACCGTGGATTTACCTGACTGAGTACGCGGGGGTGGATGCCGCCGAATAGGAGAAGCGGTGCGGGGTGACTATTGACCGCGTGCGTTTGCCCGCTGACGAACGGACGCAAATCTGAAAGAAAAAAAGCCGCAGAGTCTCTGAGAAACGAGACTCTGCGCTACCTTGCTGCCGCGCTCGTCTATGCCCGGCACCGCGCTCTTGGCAATTGACCGCTGACAGATAATCGACTGCTGATCACTGATCGCTGGGAGCTGCCTCCTTCCCGGCCCGCTGTCGTCACCTCGCTCACCCGCGTGGTCTCCTTTTTAGTGTAGAATTCCCCCGGTACTCGTACGCTCGTTGTAGGGACGAGTCGGTGACTCGCCCTTGAGAAACGGTGAGCTATTCGTTAGGGGCGAGTCACCGATGAATCGCCCCTACGCGCTGATGGTCGAAAGCTGATGGCTGATTGCTTTCGACTGACAACTGACTACTGACGACTTCATGAAGAAGAAACATTCCACCACCAAACGCCCGAAGCAATTCGTGCTAATCACCGGACTCAGCGGATCCGGCAAGGGCTCCGTCCTGAAGACGTTCGAGGACTTGGGTTTTTATTGCGTGGACAATCTTCCGGTGGATCTGATTCCCAAATTCGCCGACCTGTGCAGCGAACCGGGCGGCCGGATCGAGCGGACAGCGGTGGTGGTGGATATCCGCGAAGGCGAGACCCTGAGCCAACTCCCCTCCCTTTACCAGGGCCTGTCCCGGGACAACCTCAAACCCTCCCTAGTTTTTCTGGAAGCCTCGGATGAGGCCCTGATGCGGCGCTTTGAAGAAACACGGCGCCCCCACCCCCTGGGGCGCGATCTGCCGGTGCGGGAGGGAATCCGGCTGGAGCGAACCTTGATGAAGCCCATGCGCCGGCTCGCCGACGCCGTCATCGACACCACCCGGATGAATGTCCACGAACTGCGTGAGTTCATCCAGGCGCGCTTTGGCGAGGTGGCGGAGCGCAAGGCCATGCTGATTTCCGTGGTTTCCTTTGGGTTTCGTTTCGGCGTCCCGCCTGACGCGGACTTGGTTTTTGATGTGCGTTTTCTGCCTAATCCTAATTATGTCCCCCGCCTGAAAAACAAGACCGGGCGCGATCTTCCGGTGGGAAGATTCATGGACTCCTATCCCCAAACGGGTGAGTTCACGGCCAGGGTGATGGATTTGCTTCTTTACCTTCTTCCACATTACATCCACGAAGGAAAAAGCTATCTCACTATCGCCATCGGTTGCACGGGAGGACGGCACCGGTCCGTGGCGCTGGCGGAGCGCATCAGCAGGATGCTGGTCAGGGAGGGATACAAGAGTAAGGCTGTGCATCGGGACATGGGACGTGCACAATAGACGGTGTGTAAGTTCCGGCTTCTCGGCTCGCCGCCGGGAACCGGAGACACCAGGGAAAAGAGGGCGTCGTGAAAAACGTATTGGCAGTGGATATCGGAGGGACGCAGTACCGCGTTGGCCTTTTTGATCAGGAGGGCCGCCGCTTGCTCACCTCGGAGGATGATACCTCGCGCGCTGGTGGCCGGGGTTGGATGCTCCAGCAAATCGATCAGCGCTGCCGCGCCTTGATGGAGAAAACGGACTATCCGATCGAGGCCTGCGGGGTCAGCTTTGGCGGGCCCGTCGACTTTGAACGCCAGCTCGCCACCTCGATTTATTCTCCCGGCTGGGAGAAGTTCCCGTTGGCTCAGTGGGTCCAGGAGACCCTCAAGCTGCCCTGCCAGATCGATAACGACGCCAACGCCGGCGCCCTGGGCGAGTACCGGTTTGGGGGAGGCAAAGGCACTCGATCTATGGTTTATGTTACCCTGAGCACGGGTTTGGGAAGTGGCCTGATCTGTGAGGGCAAGTTGTACCGCGGGAAAGATGGCTTGGCTGGAGAGCTGGGACATTTGCCGGTTTCCGAATCCGGAGTTCTCTGCTCCTGTGGAGCACGCGGCTGCCTGGAGACCTTCTGCTCCGGCGCCGCCATCGCGCAAAGGGGCCGCGAATGGGCGATACGACGTCCGGAGGGTATGGATCGCATGATCGAGCTGAGTGGCGGCGGCAGCCCTGAGAACATCACGGCCAAGGCAGTATTGCAGGCAGCGGCCGAGGGCAATGTTGCGGCCACTCACATCCTTCGCGAAACCACCCGTTGGCTGGCGCGGGGCCTCCTCACCGTGATTCGCATCCTTAATCCCGACAAGATCATTTTGGGGGGAGGCGTCGCGCAAGCTGGAAAAGTACTGCTGGACCCGGTGCAAGAACACCTCGGGGAACTGGCTTCCCCCACGATCGGCTATTCCACTTCCATCGTCCTGGCCGACCTGGGAAGTAACTCGGCGTTGTATGGGGCAGCCGCAATCGCCCTTGACCTGGGCCAGAATTGAACGGTTGTTACCATTTAGTAATACCAACAAGAAAATAATGGAATCTCCCTAATCCGCTGCTCGATAAGGACTTAGTCGGCTTGACGCGACCGCTTCCGAGGCGCAGTCAGCATTCCTGGCTTGACGCGCCGTTTCGCGAAGAACTAGGATAGGTTTGCGACCTATACCCGCGGCTCGCCAGCCTGCGGTTTTGGATATTGAATGAGCCAGTTGCAACGCCTGCTTGGGTTTCTGCGTCCCTACACCTTGCGTTTCCTTGCGGCTGTTATCTTGATGGCCGTAGTCGGGATGTGCGAAGCGTTCATCGTGCTCCTGATTAAGCCCGTCCTGGACGTTGTCCTTAATGCCTCCCCGGAGTCGAGCCGTATCTTGTTGTTTAAATGGCCCCTTAGCGGCGAGGGCGTTTATCTTCAGGATTTCCTCCCCAGCAACATCCACAATGTGTGGACGGTGGTGGCGATTTCCATCATCACCGCCACTCTGCTAAAAGGGCTTTCAGAATTCCTGGCAAACTACTTCATTAACTTTGTCGGCCACTCCGTGGTGCGCGACCTGCGCAACCAGCTCTATTCCAGGTTCATCGAGCAGTCCATCGCCTTCTTCACCAAGAACCCGACAGGTAAGCTGATGTCCGCCATCACCAGCGATATTGAAAAGATCCAGAACGCGGTCTCGCAGGCCTCCGCGGACCTTCTGAAGCAGAGCTTCACCTTGGTCGGCTTGCTGTGTGTGGTTCTCTATTTTGATTGGCGATTGGCGCTGTGCTCCTTTCTCCTGGTGCCTTTCGTGGTTTTCCCCTCGGCGAACATCGGACGCTACATCCGCACCTCAAGCCGTTCCAGCCAGGATAAGATGGCCGAGCTGAACAGCGTCCTGCAGGAGACTTTCAGTGGGATTCGAATTGTTAAGGCTTTTGGCATGGAGTTGTTTGAGGTGGCCAAGTTTAAGGCGGCCACCCGCCGGCTGCTGAAAATCAACCTGCGCTGGGTGCGCGCGCAGGCGGCGACCTCGCCGTTGATGGAGGTGCTGGGGGCTGTCACCATTGCGGGCTTACTGCTTTATGCGCGCAACCAGATTCTTCACCATGCGCAAACCCCCGGCGGCTTCGCCGCTTTTATCTTTGCCCTCATTAAAATGTACGAACCCATCAAGCGCCTGACGGGCATCCACAACAATTTCCAGCAGGCGGTGGGCGCCTCGGAGCAGGTGTTTCAATACCTGGACGTTCGCCCCCAGGTTGTCGATCAGCCCCATGCCGCGGCGTTGCAGCCGTTTCAGCAAGAGATCCTGTTCCAGGATGTGGATTTCGACTATGAGGATGGTGTTCCCCTCCTGCGCCACGTGAACCTGCGCATCGGCAAAGGCGAGGTGGTGGCCATTGTCGGCTCGAGCGGGGCGGGCAAGACCACCCTGGCCAACCTGATTCCCCGATTCTTCGATGTGACGCACGGACGCATCCTTTTTGACGGCCATGATATTCGGGATGTCAAGTTGAGCTCACTCCGCGCCCAGATTGGCATGGTGACCCAGGAGACCATCCTCTTCAACGACACGGTGTTCAACAATATCTGTTACGGGACCAATTCCTGGAGCGAAACACAGGTCATGGCGGCGTCGAAAGCCGCCCTGGCCCATGACTTCATCCTGGAGAACCCGCAGGGCTACCGGACCATCGTTGGGGAGCGCGGCCAGCGGCTCTCCGGCGGGCAGCGCCAGCGCCTCGCCATCGCGCGCGCCCTGCTCAAGAATGCCCCTATCCTCATCCTGGATGAAGCCACTTCCGAACTGGACGCGGAATCGGAAATGCTCGTTCAGAACGCTTTGGCCAACTTGATGGCGGGACGCACCGTGCTGGTCATCGCCCATCGCCTTTCCACGGTGCGCCGCGCGGACCGCATCGTGGTCCTGGACCGCGGCACCATCTCCGAGGTGGGGACGCACGATGACCTGGTCGGCCGCGGGGGAATCTACCAGCGGCTCCACGAGCTCCAGTTTGTGGATGCCGAACCGTAAGGGAAAGTCGGAAGTCTAAAATCAGAAGTCGAAAGGGGAAGGGCAAAACGCAAGAAAAGCGAAATCCGGTGAGAACTCCAAGCCCTTCACTTCGTGCCAACTGACAACCGACAACTGACAAGGACATGATTCGAAGCATGACCGGCTACAGCAAGGTTCGCGGGGAAGAGGCGGATTTCTCCCTCTCGGTCGGTGTAAAAAGCATCAACCACCGTTTTCTGGACCTGCAAATTCGCGTTCCCGCGGCGCTGGAAGCCCTGGTGCCTCTCCTCCGCCGCCTGGTGAAAGAGCACGTTGCCCGAGGGCACGTGGAGGTTGCGGTCAGTCTGGTTCGCACGGCATCAAGTGAGCTTCAACTGGATGCGAGGTTGCTGGAAGCCTACGTTGCGGCCTGCCGTAAACTGCGCAGCGATTATGGCTTCAGTTCAGACCCGGACCTCGTCGCGCTGTTGTGCATCCCGGGCATGGTGGCGTCGGACAACGCAGACCTGCCGGCGGAAGAACTCGCGCGCATCCAGCAAACCCTGGAACGTCTGACGGTGCAAAGTTTGATCCGCCTGAACGAAATGCGTGCCCAGGAGGGCGAAGCCCTGGAGCGCGATCTGCGCGGGCGGCTGGAACGCCTCGCGGCCCTGGCCGAGGGCGTTCAGAAGCTCGCGGACCGCGTCCCGCAGTTATACCAACGCCGCCTCGAGCACCGGGTTGGGGAAATCCTCGGCAGCATGGAGCTGGATGCGGCCCGCCTGGCCCAGGAAGTGGCTTTCCTGGCGTCGCGCTCCGATATTACGGAGGAATTGACTCGATTTCGCAGTCATCTGGACCAGACCCGGCAGTTGCTCGAGCAGGGGACCGATGTGGGGAAGAAACTCGACTTCCTGCTCCAGGAGATGAACCGCGAGGCCAACACCTTGCTCTCCAAAACCACCGATATCCCGGAGGTTGGCCTGGAGGTCTCGCGGCAGGCCATTGAGATGAAGACCGAAATTGAAAAGCTGCGCGAACAGGCGCAGAACATCGAATAACCGTGGCGGGAAGGCGGAAGACCCCCCTCACGGGGGGCAGCATCATCGTGATCTCAGCGCCCTCCGGAGCCGGGAAAACAACCCTGGTGAAACGTCTGCTGGCTTCTGTCCCCAGCCTGAGGTTCTCGGTTTCGCATACCACGCGGCCGCCGCGCCCCGGTGAGAAGGATGGTCGAGAATACTTCTTCGTCAGCCTGACATGCTTCCAGCGAATGATTGCGGCGGGCGAGTTTGTGGAGTGGGCGGAGGTCTTCGGTCACTACTACGGGACCTCGTGGAGGCAACTGCGAGCCGCCCAGCAGGCGGGGAAGGATGTCCTGCTGGATATCGACGTCCAGGGCCACCGGCAGGTCCGGCGACGCTTGCCGGAAGCGCTCAGCGTTTTTATCCTGCCACCGGCTTACCGGGAACTGGAACGCCGCTTGCGGCGCCGGCACTCCGACTCGCGGGAGGTGATTGCGCGGCGCCTGGCTGCGGCGCGAAGAGAGATACGCCGCTGGACTGAGTACGACTATCTGGTGGTCAACGACCGCCTCCCCGAGGCTGTGCGGGAGTTGCGCGCGGTGGTGCTGGCCGCCCAGGTACGGCGGCAGACCCAGGCGAGTCGAGTACGAGAGATTTGTAAAACTTTTGGAGGATAGTGCGAATGGAATTACCCCAGAATATCGATAGCAAGTTCCGCTTCATTCTGATAGCGGCCAAGAGAGCTCGGCAATTGCAGGCGGGAGCCCGGCCCTTGATCCAAACCCAGAGCAAGAAGGTGACACGGATCGCCCAACAGGAAGTGTTGGCCGGGCTCGTGCCATTCGAGGTTCTCGAGGTGGTTTCCAACAGCGACGATAAGGCCAAGAAGACAAAGTCTAAGTAGGAGGGTACCGCATCTTTCTTAGCGACGGTCGGCAATTCACCCGGTGTGTCAGGGACCGCCGGGTTTGAGCGACTGCGTCACCCGCCTCTGGTAATTCCTCGCCCGCCGCGCGCGGGCGGTTAGCGCGCCCGGAAGTTTTTGGGTGTACGATAACCAAAGGAAGGCCCGAGGACTATGGGCGGGCCGCGTCCACCTTATGCGCATCGCACTGGGGGTTAGCGGAGGGATCGCCGCTTACAAAGCCGCAGAACTCGTGCGAGTTCTTCAGGACCGGGGTGTGGAGGTCCAGGTCATCATGACTCGCAACGCCCGCGAGTTCATTGCGCCTCTCACCTTCGCAGCGCTTTCGGGCCGCAAGGTCATCACGGAGATGTTCGAGGAAGGCCAGGGCGAGGCGAATGTGGAAAGCGCCATCGAGCACATTGCCGTAGCCCAGGCAATCGAGGCGCTGCTCGTTGCCCCTGCCACGGCCAACATCCTCGCCAAGATGGCGCAGGGCATAGCCGACGACTTTCTCACCACGTTGGTCCTTGCCACCAAGGCTCCCGTCCTGGTGGCGCCGGCCATGAATGTGAATATGTGGGAACACCCTGCCACCCAGCGAAACCTTGCGGAGTTGCGGGCGCGCGGGGTGAAGGTCATCGAGCCGGAGGGGGGTTACCTTGCCTGCGGCATGACGGGCGCCGGGCGACTCGCTTCCGTGGAGACCATCGCGCATGTAGTTTTCGAAACCCTTGGGCTCCACGAGGATCTGAAGGGCGAAACGATCCTGGTGACCGCGGGAAGGACCGAGGAAGCCTTGGACGCCGTGCGCTACATCAGTAACCGGTCGTCGGGGAAGATGGGCTATGCCCTCACCGAGGCCAGCCGGCGGCGCGGCGCGCGGGTCGTTCTGGTGAGCGGCCCCACGCACCTGGAGCCGCCCACGGGTGTTTGTCTGGAGCAGGTCAGGACAACGGAAGAGATGGCCCAGGCGGTCTTCCGCCACCTGGATCAATCCACCGTCGTCTTGATGACCGCCGCGGTCGCGGATTTTCGCCCTGCCGAGGTTTCCACCGGGAAGATTAAGAAGCAACACGGCTCTCCTGTCGTGAAGCTCCAGCCGACGCCCGATATCCTGGCGGAGATTGCTCGTCGCCGCCGGCCGGGCCATCTGGTGGTGGGCTTTGCGGCGGAAGCGGACCACCTGCTCGAAAACGCCGCAGCGAAGCTGCGCGACAAGCACCTTGATCTCATCGTTGCCAACGATGTCACCCAGGAAGGCGCAGGATTTGAGGTGGACACCAACGTCGTCACGCTGCTCTTCCCCGACGGCCGACAGGAGGCGTTGGAGAAAATGAGCAAATGGGATGTTGCCCACCGCATCCTCGATGAGGTCGTCGCGCTGAGGTTGAAGGCACGGTAGAGACGCCCCGCTGGGACGTCTCCTTCGAACCCGAAAGCAGGGACTAACCACGGGGTGGGCGACACACCGCTCCGTCTGCACAATCTGACCATGGATGAGCGTCTTCGAAAGGAACTGGCCGCCTGGCTCGAGTTCTATCGCGAACTGGGAATCGAGGATTTCTACCGCAGATCACCAGCCTCTGTGCGCGCAGAAACACCTGCTGTAGCGGCGGTCGGCGCTTGCCCGCCCAGGCGGGACCGCCGGGAAGCCCCCGCTGTCTCTGACCGCCGGGAAACTTCTGCCCCTCCCCCTTCCTCCGCAGTGGCACGCCATGTCCTGCCATTGCCGCAGCCCGCTCCGCCCGCACGACCACTGAACCTGTTTGAAGCCCCGCTCCCGCCGCGCCGTGAGCGCGAAACCCTTGAGCAAATCCGCGAAGACCTGGGCGATTGCCACCGCTGCAAGCTCGCCAGGGGCCGCAGGACAGTCGTGTTCGGTGAAGGCAATCCTCACGCCGAACTGGTTTTTGTGGGAGAGGGTCCGGGCGCCGACGAAGATGAGCAGGGCCGGCCGTTTGTGGGCCGCGCCGGCCAGCTCCTTAACCGCATGATCCAGTTAATCGGCATGAAGCGCGAGGAAGTTTACATCTGCAACGTCGTGAAGTGCCGCCCGCCGGGAAACCGCACTCCGGAAAAAGACGAGATCGACACCTGTTCGCCCTTCCTCTTTCGCCAGATTGAGGCCCTCAAGCCGCGCTTGGTCTGTTGCCTTGGCGCTCCGGCGGTGAGGACCGTCCTCGGCATCAAAGAGGGCATCACGAAGATTCACGGCCAGTTCTACGATTTCGGCGAGTGCAAGGCCCTGGCCACCGTTCACCCCGCCTACGTCCTGCGCAACGCCCGCGAAGAAAAAATCCTCCGCGAAGATTTTGAAAAGATCCGCGCGTTCCTGAGAACACCCCGGTAGGGGAGGGCCCTTGCGGCCCTCCCGCTCCGTAGCAACACGCTCCAGCTCTACGCGACTTCTTGAGGGGAGCCGCAGAGCCGAATAACCTCTCGGCGCCGCCGCATTGCATGCCGGGTTGCGGTTTCGCGGCATCCGGTCTAAATTGGTAGAACTGTCGCGCGAGGGCTGGCGAGGGCGTAATCGTAGGAAGCAACAGATGAACCTGAAAGACAGAATCCTGAACCCGTCTGTCCCGATGATCTTCCTCGAGCAGGTGCCGCCTGCCGCGGATAAGCCGGAGACCATCGAGTCGACGATGGCGGAGCTGAAGAAAGTTCAAACCTTCGTCGATGGCATCAACCTGCCGGAAATTCGCGATGAAGGGCGCCAGGGTGAACGCACCTACAAGTTCGTGCCACGCGTGGAGCCGCGCGTGCTGGGCTCGCGCATTGCCCGGGAGCTGGGATCGGAAGTCGTCATCAATCGCGTGGTCGTTCACGAGGCTGATCAACTCTCCTGGTTCCGGTGCACTTGCGAAGAGTTCGGAATTCAGAACGTGATTGTGGTGGGCGGAGAATCGGTGCAAATCCCATATCCCGGGCCCGGTGTGATGGAGGCTGCCGAGCAGGTGCGTTCGGCGCAACTGCCCATTTGCCTGGGCGGCATCACCATTCCCAGCCGCCACCATGAGTCGGACCGCATTCGGGGCAAAAATGCCGCGGGACTGGATTTCTTCACCAGTCAGATCCTGTTCGATTCCAATGACATTGTCTGGTTGATTCAACGGCTGAACGGATTGCAGGCCCGCATCTTTCTGAGCTTTGCTCCCGTCAGCCACCCCGGCGACCTGAAGTTTCTCCGCTGGCTGGGCGCCGACATCCCTCAAGACTTGGACCGTTTTCTCTTGCATGGCAAGGATGGTTCAACCGCCTCTGCGGAGACCTGTTTCGATCGTTCCTTGAACCTGGCCCAGCGCATCCTGCTGGATGTGTTTGACAACCTGCCTCCCGACCCCCCACCGCTGGGATTGAACATCGAACACATCAACCAGCGCAATTACCGGGGCGCAATCAGGATGCTCGAGCATCTGGGGAACCTTTACGCCAGTCTGGTGGCTGCCCGCGCGCGTTCCAACCTGGCGCCCAGTCAACAATTCTGATTGATTCAGCCCTGCCGCGGCGGTCGCAGCCTGCCCGCCGGGGCTTCACTTTAGCCCGCCTTGCGCGGGCGGGGCCGCCGACCATCTGTGGTTCTGGTCACGGCGGCCTGAGACCCCCGCTCCAGGAGAGGCGCAATTGACTTTCTCCCCCTCTACCCATCGGCGCCGTCACAGCATAGAATGCCATCATGGCTCGCAAGAAAAGCCCCGAGGCTCGTGGCTCTTTGGTTGACGTGGCCGTGATGGCGGCCATCCGCCATCCCCTCACTTACCGCGCGCCGGATTCCATGGAAGTCAGAGCGGGGCAGCGAGTGCTGGTTCCGCTCGGAACACGCAAGGTCATGGGGGTTGCGCTTCAGCCTGTCCCCCGGGCAGCTCCGGGGTTGAAGGTGCGGGAGATTCTGCGCGTGCTCGACCGGGAGCCGCTCCTTTCGCCGGAGTTGCTCACCCTGGGGCTCTGGATTGCCGAGTATTACCTGGCTCCCGTGGGGGAGGTATTCCCCGCCATGCTTCCGCTGCGGACGGAGACCCGTCGCGCGCGCCTGATTCAACTTACCCCGCAAGGGCGAGAAAAGCTGGAGGAGCTCTCGGCCGGACTTCTCGAAGAAGAGCGAACCGGAGACGAGGCGACCCTGCTTCGCTACCTTGCTGAGCATCCGGGGGCGGCATTGGAGGGTGTCCGGCGAAAGTTCCAAGCCGGCTCTCCGGACCTCGTCTCGCGCGTCCTCGCGGAAGGCTGGGTAACGGTTTCGGAGGTCGAGCGCGAGCGCGGCCGGCGGGAAATCCTGGCGGTGCGCCCTGCCGGCCCTCTGCCGCAACCTCCACCCCGGCTGTCGCCGGTAGCGCGGAGAATCCTGGAGGCCCTGGAGCGACAAGGGCCGGTGGATGACCACCGCGAACTTCTCAAAGCAGCGCGCGCCAGCCTGGCTCATCTCAAGAAGCTGGGCGAAGCCGGCTTGATCGAGCTGGGAGATTCTCCGGCCAGCCGACCGGGACCCGACGCCGCATTCTCGCTTGCGCGCGAGCTCACTGCCGCGCAATCCGCCGTCCTGCAGGACCTCGCCCAGCGGCTCGAGCGGCGGGATTTCAGTGTGACGCTGCTGCATGGCATTACGGGAAGCGGCAAGACGGAGATCTACCTTCGGCTGATTGCGCGCTGCCTTGAGCAGGGACGCTCGGCGTTGATGCTCGTGCCGGAAATCGCCCTCACTCCTGCCGTGCAGGCGTTGTTTCTGGCGCGATTTGGGAAGGAGGTGGCCGTCCTGCACAGCGGACTGAGTGAGACGGAGCGCCACGACGACTGGTGGCGCGTCCGCCAGGGTGAAGCGCGGGTGGCGGTCGGAACGCGCTCGGCGGTGTTTGCGCCGCTCGAGAACCTGGGGGTGGTGATCGTCGATGAAGAGCACGATACCAGCTACAAGCAGATGGAGACACCCCGTTACCATGGGCGCGACGTCGCCGTGGTGCGCGCGCGATTGGCCAAGGCGCTGGTCGTTTTGGGTTCCGCCACGCCCTCGCTCGAATCCTATTGGAACGCCCGGGAGGGCAAGTACCACCTCTGCACCCTCACGGAACGCGTGGAGGGGCGGCCCCTTGCGGCGGTGGAGATCATCGACATGCGGCAGGAATTCCGCCTCACCCATTCCCAGGTGCCCATCTCCCGCCGCTTGCAGGAAGAGATGGAATCACAGCTCCGCAACCGCGCGCAGACGATGATCCTGCTGAACCGCCGTGGCTGGTCCTGGTTTCTGCTCTGCCGAAGTTGCGGCGAGACCCAGCGCTGCGTGAACTGTTCCATCTCGCTGACCTATCATCGTCGCGAGCATCGCCTGATTTGTCATTACTGTGGCTATTCAGCGGAAGTGCCGTCCTGTTGCCCCGCCTGCGGCAGCGAGTACCTCCACTACGTCGGTGAGGGCACGGAGAAAATCGAGCAGAAATTTGCCGAGCTCTTTCCGGGCGCGCGCGTCGAGCGGCTGGATCGCGACGTGGCGCGGCGCGTCGGGTATTTCCGGAGAGTGCTCTCGGATTTCCGCCAGGGGAAGATTGACATTCTGGTGGGAACCCAGCTCATCTCCAAGGGACACGACTTCCCGGGTGTCACGCTGGTCGGCGTGGTTTCGGCGGACACGGGCCTCGGCCTGCCGGACTTCCGCGCGGCCGAGCGCGCCTTCCAGCTCCTGACGCAGGCGGCGGGCCGCGCCGGACGCGGCGACGCGCCCGGCCGCGTGCTGGTGCAAACCTTTTATCCTGAGCACTACGCCATTCGCTTTGCGGCGGAGCAACACTACGAAGGGTTTTATACCAAGGAAATTCGCTTTCGCCGCATGATGCACTATCCGCCCTGTGCCGCGCTCGCCAACGTCCTTGCGCAGGACACGAGCCTCCCGCAAGCGGCTCGCATCGCCAAACAAATTGGGGATTTCTTCACTTCCGTGGAAGGCGCTTCCAGTGGGCTCAAGGTGCTCGGACCGAGCCCCGCCCCTCTGGCCAGGATCGAGGGGCGGTACCGCATCCAGTTCTTGCTCAAGGCAAGTTCCCGTAGCTACCTCAACCGCCTCCTGCGCCGGCTTGTGGACTACTGCGAGCAGCGCGGGATCAATCCGCGTTCTTACGTGATTGACATGGACCCCCTTAGCATCATGTAAGCTCGGAGTGCGCCGCGGCAGGGCTCAGAAGAAAAACGAAAAGCAAAGCAAAAAGCAAAAGGCAAGAATCAAAAAGGGAAAAGTGAGCGAAAACAGGATAGTCCTGCCTGGCGCCTAAAACCCATGGCGGCGCTTCGAGTCGTTGACTAGCGGACGGCGAAGGGTGTCGGAATAAAGCAGAGGGCGAAAATCATTGCGGCAACTACGGCGAGGTATTTCCTGCCGCGCCCAAGCGGCTCCGAGGGAAGTACCACAGCGGGATGGCGCAGCCCCAGAAGCAGCAGCAGACCGGCCCAGACGATCCAGCCGGCCCAACAGAACACTCCCAGGGGCAGAAGCACCAGGAACAATCCGCGCGACACCACCTTGTGCTTCTGACCCAGCACCGCGTAAAGGATGTGACCGCCATCGAGCTGTCCAGCAGGCAGCAGGTTGAGCGCGGTGATGAATAGCCCGATCCACGCTGCGCATCCCACCGGGTGCAACGCAATCCCCGCGGGACTCAGGCCGGGCCGGAGCAGCTTGGTCAGCAAGACCACGGCCAGCGGGTTCCCCAGGGTAATCGATCCGAAGGCTCCCGGGACAGGCGCCGATTGCGAGTGGAGGATGGCGAGAGTAATCGCCGGAATGGCCACGAGGAATCCGACCAGCGGCCCGGAGATGCCCACATCGAAGAGCGCGCGCCGGGTGACGATGGGCGACTTAATCCGGATGAAGGCTCCTAGGGTGCCGATCAGCGTGGGAGCGGGAACAAAATAAGGGTAGCTGGCGCGGATGCCGTAAAAGCGGCACGTGAAGTAATGGCCCAGTTCGTGAGTCAGCAAAACCCCCAGCAGGGTAAACGAGAACGGCAGCCCCAGTGCCATATGCCCGGGATTTCGAAGGAGATCCTTGAAGAAAGGCCAGGACATTTCCCAGTCAAACACTGGGAGGCGGTGGGCGTAGTTCGTGGCGATGTGCGCGCCTACAACAAGCGTCGTCAGGATGGTCAGGAAGAAAAGCAGCAGGTGGAATGGCAGCGAAGAGAGCCACCGGCGCCAGGCCGCGCGCACATGCCACCGGCGCTCCCGCGGCACTTCCAGGCCGGCGAACTCCAGGGAGACGGATTCACCCACGTTTGGCGGATGCAGTTGCTCACCCATAGAAGAAGAGAAGCGAACGAATCTATTTTCGTCCACTCAGCGGGGGCTGTAAAGGGGCTAGGGAAGCGCCTGAAGTTCCTTGCCGGGCTTGAAGCGCACAGCCTTCCCAGGGGGGATGCTGACCTCTGCGCCGGTTCGGGGGTTCCGGCCAATGCCGGTCTTGCGAGGTTTGACGTTAAACACCCCAAACCCCCGCAATTCAATGCGGTCGCCCTGCGCCAAAGCTTTCTTCATGGATTCGAAGACAGTCTCCACCGCCATTTCGGCCTTGGTCTTGGTGATGCCCGTGCGGTTGACGACCTCATTGATGATGTCCAGCTTGATCACGCGAACCTCCTGAAAACAAGGCTTTTCATCCTAGAGAACCACCTTCGGCGTTGTCAAGCTGTTTCTCCTGTAATATGATGCCTCGCTATTTTCCTGGCTGGCGGAGGCGCCCTCGCCTCGGCCAGTGGGAGAACCCACTACCCCCTGAACCGAGGTGTCAGCGATGGCCGTCAAGAATGACCGTTGGATCCGCAAAATGGTTCGTGAGCACGATATGATCAATCCCTTCGCCGAAAGTCAGGTGCGCGAGGGAGTTATCTCCTACGGCCTTTCTTCTTACGGCTATGACCTCCGGGTTGCCGACGAGTTTAAAATATTCACGAATGTCAATAGCACCATCGTTGATCCCAAGCACTTCGACGCGCGATCCTTCGTGGAGTTCCGCGGGCCGGTGTGCATCATCCCGCCGAATTCCTTTGCCCTGGCGAGGTCGGTGGAATACTTCAAAATCCCCCGCAGCGTCCTCACCGTCTGCGTGGGGAAGTCCACTTACGCGCGCTGCGGCATTATCGTCAATGTCACGCCGCTGGAGCCGGAGTGGGAAGGCTATGTGACCCTGGAAATCTCCAACACCACCCCGCTTCCCGCGCGCGTCTACTCGAACGAAGGGCTCTGCCAGATCGTCTTCTTTGAGTCCGACGAGATTTGCGAAATCTCTTACAAGGACAAGAAGGGGAAGTACCAGGCGCAACAAGGCATCGTGCTGCCGAAGGTTTAGAATCGCTGTCCGCCGGCTTGCCGTGGCCCTCCAGCGTTCCGCTTTGCGAGGCTTTTCGAGATGCGGCGATACGTATTGCTCCTCACCCTCAGCATGGTTGCTTGCCGCGCCTTGTCGGCTGGTCAAGCTCCGCCTTCTTGCCCGCCGCAAGCGGGGCAAACCGCAGGCCAGCCAGCCCCTTCGGCCGGGCAGGCGCCCGCCCGTCCCGCTCCCGCGCGTTACACGCTCACGCCGGAGAAGCGGGCGAAGGCCATCGCTTATTCGCGGGCGCATTACATCCTTTACTTCGCCGGCGTCGCGCTCTCCCTGGGAATCTATTTGCTTCTCTGGCGGTCGCGGCTGGCCGTGCTTTTTCGCAACTGGGCGCGGCGCGCCTCCCCCCGCCACTTCCTCCAGTGTCTGATCTTTGCTCCGCTGTTTCTGGCCGCCACCAGCTTGCTGGAATTCCCGCTGGATTGCTACTCCGACTTCGTCCTTGAACACCGTTTTGGGCTTTCCGTGCAGAGCTTCGCGTCCTGGATGGGAGATTGGGCGAAGAGCTTCGCCGCCAGCGCGGTGCTGGGGATTCTGTTCATTTGGATTTTTTACTGGGTGGTTCGCCGCAGCCCACGCCGCTGGTGGCTCTACTTCTGGATGGTTTCGCTCCCCATCGTTCTAGCTCTGATGCTCATTGAGCCTTATGTTTTCGAGCCGCTTTTCTTCAAATTCACGCCTCTTGAAAAGACTCAGCCATTATTGACTGCGCGCATCGAGCAGATGCTTCGCCACGCCGACCTCGAGATTGCTCCTTCGCGCATCTTCGAAATGAATGCCAGCACCAAGACCAAAACGCTGAACGCCTACGTGTCCGGTTTGGCCTCGAGCAAGCGCGTGGTGGTCTGGGACACCACCCTGCGCAAGCTATCTCCCGACGAAACACTGCTGGTGCTGGGGCATGAGACGGGCCACTATGTGCTCGGTCACATCCCTAAGGAATTCGCCCTGATTGAGCTGGTGGTGCTGGCGTTGTTTGTCCTGGGCTTTGTCGCCGTGAACAGGATCGTCGAGCGCCTGGGCGCTCAAACCGAAGTTGAAGGAGTGGGGGATCTGGCTTCTCTCCCCATCGCGCTCTTGGTCCTGACCACCTTCGCCTTTCTGGGCGCGCCCATTTTCAACGGCATTTCCCGCCATTACGAGCAGCAGGCCGACCAGTTCGGTCTGGAAGTGTCCTACCGTGTGGTTCCTGATCCCAACGCTGCCGAGGCGCGCTCCCTCCAGGTTCTGGGAGAGGAGGACCTCGCCGATCCTGACCCCGACCCCTTCATCAAGTTCTGGCTTTACAGCCATCCGCCTCTGGATGAGCGCATCCGCTTTGCCGCCAGTTACCGACCCTGGGCAGAAGGAAAGCCATTGGAGTTTGTCCGCCCACGGAGCCCCTAGTGCCGTTCCAACTTAATGAGCCTATGCATCATACCGATGCAATTCCGGCAGAGGCTCGCCCATTGGTTCGCGGAGAGTCGCTCCGAATTGTTGGAACGGCACTAGCGGTTTCGTTGGTGCCTTCGAGTGCGCATTCTGCGAGTCTCAGGGTCATGACTCACGCCGGAGGGCATTAACCTTGTGCTGGGCGCAGCGAACACACTCTCAACCGAAATCCTGGACATTCCCACATTCAAGGCTGCCTTGCGGGTTTTCGCGCCTCTGTGTTAACTTCAAAAGGTTTAATTACTTCCGGCAGCTTGACTGGGCAGGCCGGAGAATCTTTTTGTGTCTGACAGGACGCGCGCCTTGCTCCGTTTTCATGTCAGGCGCTATGGGCAATACAAGGAGAATGAGCTCGCGCAACTGAGCAAGGAAAGTGAGCGCGCAGCCCGTGCGCACGGGCTGGTGGAGCGCGCCAGCCAACGGCGAGCCCTCAACGTGTCCAAGAAAAGCGAACTCATCCGCTCCGTGAAAGGGACCCGAGACCTCCTCCCGCCCGAGACCTCGCTTTGGCAGCGAGTGGAGGACGAGGCCCGACGCGTCTTTGCCGCGTATCACTTCCAGGAAATCCGCACCCCCGTGCTCGAACTGACCGCCCTCTTCGCCCGCAGCGTGGGCGAGGACACCGACATTGTGATGAAGGAGATGTACAGCTTTCAGGACCGCGATGAGGAATCGCTGACCCTGCGGCCGGAGGCCACGGCCTCCGTCGTACGCGCTTACATCGAGCACAGCCTGTATAACCAGGGAGGCATCCACAAGCTCTATTATCTGGGTCCGATGTTTCGCCGCGAGCGCCCGCAGAAGGGACGCTACCGGCAGTTCTACCAGATTGGCGCGGAAGTTCTGGGCTCCGACCACCCGGTGATCGACGCGGAAGTGATGGAGATGCTGGTTCTGTTCCTGGAGCGCGTGGGAGTGCGGGAGTTCGCTTTATTGATCAATTCCGTGGGATGTCCCCGCTGCCGCCAGGAGTACCTCAAGGTGTTGCGCAAGGCCCTTGAAAGCGTGAAGACCAACCTGTGTGGCGATTGTCGGCGCCGCGCGGAGACGAACCCGCTGCGGGTGCTGGACTGCAAAGTCGAGGCAGACCAGCCGGTGATTGAAAAGCTGCCGCGCATCCTCGAGCATTTGTGTCCCGAGTGCCGGCAGCACTTCGATCGCGTCACCGGCGAACTGAACCAGCGCGGGATTCCGCACCAGATCACCCCGCGCCTGGTGCGCGGTCTGGACTACTACACGCGAACTACTTTCGAAGTCACCAGCGGCGCGCTCGGGGCGCAAAACGCCGTGCTGGGCGGCGGACGCTACGACGGGCTCTCGGAAATGATCGGTGGGCCGCCCACCCCCGGCTTCGGCTTCTCGATTGGCCAGGATCGCTTGGTGCTGGCGGTGGAGCAGGCTGGTCACCTCAAGCCCCGCGAAGCGTTGGCGGCTTATGTGGCCTGGCTGGGTGAAGCCGCGCTGGCCCCAGCCCAGAATCTCGTTCGCGAGTTGCGCCGCGGGGGGTGGAGCGTCGAGATCGGCTACGAGCCGATGAAACTGAAAAAGTCGCTGGGCATCGCCAACAAGCTCCAGGCCCGGTTCGCGATTATCATCGGCGAGGGTGAGCTGGCGGGCGGGCGCTACCAGGTTAAGGATATGAGCACGGGCGCGCAAGAGCCCGTGGAGCCCGCGCGGATCGCCTCGTACCTTAAAGAAAAGTTGGGAGCTATCGTGTAGGGCATACGGCGTGTGCCTTGCGGATTGTGCTTGCTGGCAGGGCGCGCACCGTGCCCCCGGTTAACGGGTGATTTGTAGGGGGGAACCTGCGCGTTCGCCCCCGAGTCAGGGCGCACGCCGTGCGCTCGTACAACACGTCGGAAAGGCTGGGATTGAGTTTGAAACTCGACCTTCTGGTTGATCGGCAGAGAACGCATTATTGCGGTGACCTTCGCAAATCGTGTGCCGGCCAAACCGTCTTCCTGGCCGGATGGGTGGACTGTCGTCGCGACCTGGGCAATATTATCTTCCTCGATTTGCGAGACCACACAGGGATCACGCAGGTTGTCTGTAGTCCTGCGGCCAGCGTGGAGGCGCACGACCGGGCAGAAGAAGTGCGCGCCGAATACGTGGTGGGCGTCGAGGGTGAGGTGGTTCTGCGCGCGCCCGAAACCGTCAACCCGCAAATCCCCACCGGCGAGGTGGAAGTAAAGGCGCGGAAGCTCCTGGTGTTGAACGAGGCCAAGACTCCTCCCTTCCCCATCGAGGACGAGACTCGAATCAATGAGGAGACGCGACTGCGCTATCGCTATATTGATCTGCGTCGCAGGCGCATGCAATACAAGCTGCGACTGCGCCACCGGGCGAACCAGACGGTGCGACAGCACCTCGGCGAAGAGGGGTTCATCGAGATTGAAACACCTTTCATGACCCGCTCGACGCCCGAGGGGGCGCGCGATTACCTGGTGCCCAGCCGCACCCAGCACGGTCATTTCTATGCCCTGCCTCAGTCCCCGCAACTGTTCAAGCAGATCCTGATGATCGCGGGCTTCGACCGCTATTTTCAGATCGTCCGTTGCTTCCGCGACGAAGACCTGCGCGCCGACCGCCAGCCGGAGTTTACGCAGGTGGACGTGGAAATGGCCTTTCCTCAGCGCGACGCGCTGTTCGACATTATCGAGAGGCTCCTGGAAAAGGTCTTCGCGCTCATCGAAGTTAAGGCCGAGCGGCCGTTCCCGCGCCTGAGCTATGACGAGGTGATGGAGCGGTATGGTTCGGACAAGCCGGACTTGCGCTGCGGCCTGGCGTGGAAGCGGCTGACTCTTCCCGAGGGGGCTGGTGAAAAGGTGCACGTCAGCCAACCCATCAAGGCGATGCGCGTCCCGGGTGGGGGGGGTGTCTCGCGCAGCCAGTTGGACAAACTCCAGGACACGGCGCGCTCGCTGGGCGGCGATTGGTTCTCTTACCTGAAGGTGGGAAGCTCCGAGGTTCAATCGTCACTGACGAAGACCCTGGGTGAAAACGCGCTCGCCTCACTTGCCACCTCTGCGGGCGCACAGGCCGGAGACCTCGTCGTACTCCTGGGGCTGAAGTCGGCAAGCGCCGGGCCAAAAGGCTTGCGGACCTTGGATGAAGCCTCGGGCGGGCTACGGTTAGAGGTTGCGCGTAAGCTTGATTTGGTCAGGCCCGGCGCATGGAAGTTCCTCTGGGTGGTTGACTTTCCGATGTTCGAGTACGACGAAAAGGAGAAGCGGTACGCCCCCATCCATCATCCCTTCACCTCACCGCGGGAAGAAGATATGGAGAAGCTCGAAACTGATCCTGGGGCGGTGAAGGCGCGCGCCTATGACGTGGTCTTGAACGGCTGGGAAATCGGCGGCGGGTCGATCCGTATCCATCGGCAAGATATCCAGCGTCGGGTATTCAGCGTCCTGGGCCTGACGGAAGAGAAGGCGCGCGAGCGCTTCGGCTTCTTCCTGGACGCCCTGGAATACGGCACGCCGCCGCATGGCGGGATCGCGTTGGGCTACGACCGCATCATCGCGCTGATGGCGGGGGAATCGAACATCCGCGAGGTGATCGCTTTCCCTAAAACGGCCAGCGCCATCGACCTGATGTGCGACGCGCCGGCCTCCGTCGATCCCGAGCAGCTAACGGAGCTGGCAATCGACTTAGCCCCGAATCCGGTTGTCTTCAAGTGCGAGTGCAACACTAGAGTCCGTACCGTCAGCGCAACGGTTGCTCGAGGCTTCGGCCACGCTCCGACTATTAGGTGCCCGGTGTGTGGAAAGGACTATCCCGGTCAAGCTCATTTGACAAGGCCGTGGGCAGTCCAGTACTTCGACCCAGTCTTGGACGCGTGGCTAACCGATCCCAATCAAGTGATGAAGTGAAGATTGTTCTGCGGAGAGTCCATCAGGCGCTGGGCAACGAAACATGTGGGTGCTAGGCCAAGGTGCTATGAGTGCTCAGGCGGTTCTCCTAGGGGGGTCGGAGCTTTAGCTCCGACAGAGCGAAGCGGCTAGAAGAGAGGAGCTTTAGCTCCTGAAACTCCGATGGGACGTTTGCAGCATCGAACAGGTCCGGCTTGCACCTACTTCGTGACCACCAAAACCTGGCAGAACCGTGCGGTCTTCGTTGTTTCCGAAGTGGCAGAGATCGTTGTGAGACGCCTGATCAAGTGTCGCGACCAAGGCGCCTACCGTCTGCATGAGTTTGTCGTGATGCCGGACCACTTCCACTTGCTCTTGACGCCAGCCGACACGACGACGCTGGAAAAGGCCATGCAGTTGATCAAAGGTGGCAGCTCGCACGAGATTCATCAGCTCCGGGGTCACAGGATGCAGATCTGGCAGCCCGGCTTTCATGACTGGACGATCAGGGATGCTGCGGATTACCAGGCCAGGCGCGAGTATATTTGGATGAACCCGGTTCGGGCGGGCTTGGTTGAGCGACCGGAAGATTGGCCTTATGGGTCGGCTTGTGGAAAGTTTCCATTAGATGCCATGCCTAATAGATTGCAGGATGGCTTCAGGGGCTGAAGCCCCCCGCATCGGGGTCAGCCTGAGTGTCGGAGCTGAAGCTCCGACCCCCTAAGGACACCCATTGAGCATCATCCATATCCTCCCTGAATCCGTAGCCAACAAAATCGCCGCGGGCGAAGTGGTGGAGCGTCCCTCCTCCATCGTCAAGGAATTGCTTGAGAACTCGCTTGACGCGGGGGCGGGCCGCGTGGAGATCGCCGTCGAGGGGGGAGGCAAGCGGTTGGTCCGCGTGGTGGATGATGGCTGCGGGATGACCCACGACGACGCGCTGCTGGCTTTCGAGCGCCATGCCACCAGTAAAATCCAGTCAGCGGAAGACCTTTTCGCGATCTCTACCCTGGGTTTTCGAGGGGAAGCCCTACCATCGATCTCGGCGGTTTCACGTCTCGTGCTCCAGACGCGGCACGCCTCGGAGGGCTCGGGGAGTTGCCTGGAAATTGCCGGCGGCAAGTTACGTGATGTGAAGGAAGTGGCTTGGTCCCAGGGCACCAGCGTGGAGGTGCGCGACCTCTTCTTTAACACGCCCGCGCGGCGGAAATTCCTCAAGTCCGAGTCCACGGAGCTCGGCCACATCGCCAAGCTCGCCACCCACTATGCGCTCGCCCACCCGGAGAAGAGTTTTCGCCTGGCCTCGTTGACGAATGAAATCCTCAACGTGTCTCCCGTCCCAAGTCATCGCGAGCGCATTTACCAGGTGATGGGCGGGCAACTGCTCGAACAGCTCTTGGAAATCGGGCCCGCCGAGCGCCGCGTGATGACGCCCGCAACGCCGGATTCCGACGAAGAAGACACGCAGCCACAGGAACCCGCGATCCTGCGGGTCTTCGGTTTCGTTTCGCGGCCGGAAGTTCAGAAACTCAACCGCAACAACATCTATTTTTTCGTGAACCGGCGGCTGGTGCGCGACCGCCTGATCCTCCATGCCATCACCGAAGCGTATCGGAACATCCTTCCCTCGGGAGTTTTTCCGGTGGCTCTGATTTTTCTTGAGCTGCCTGCGGGCGAGGTCGACGTCAACGTGCATCCGTCGAAAGTGGAAGTGCGCTTTCGCCATTCCTCCTTCGTGCATGACTTCGCGCGGGATGCGATCCGGCAAGGGCTGATGGTGGCCCGGCCTATCGCCGCCTTCCCGCTTCCCAAGACCTCGCGCCCCTCCCTCCCTGCCGACGAGCAGGCGGAAGTCGTGGAGAGACTGAGCGAAGAGCCGCCTCTCATGCAAGGCACCGGAGCGCCACCGCGAAGAGAGGTTGTTCCGCCAGGCGCCTCTTCTGCGGGATTCCGGCTGACTCCTCCCAGGCCGCCGGCGGAAACCGGCTTTCTGCCGCTGGAGGCGGCCGCCGTTTCCCTGTATGCAGCAGTGGCGACATGCCCTCCCTCGGCCGAGAGAGTTCCGGAAGAGGCTCCTCCGTCCGCCTCCGGCGGCGGCGAGCTTCCGGCCGATCTTCAGCCCCTCGGGCAAATTCGTGAGAGTTTCATCGTGGCCACGAATCCCCGGGGCCTCTGGATTATCGACCAACATGTCGCCCACGAGCGAATACTCTTTGAGCGGCACCTTCGCTTGCGTCGGGAAAAGAAGGTGGAAGGGCAGCGGCTCCTGTTGCCGATTATTGTGGAATTGAAGCCCGCGCAGCAGGCCACCTTTCAGGACATCGCGGAAGAATTGGCGGGGAATGGGTTCGAAGTGGAACCCTTTGGCCAGCGTACGGTGGCCATCAAGATTGCTCCTGCTGACATCCGCGCGGACGATGCCGAGCGCTTGCTCCTGGAGATTCTGGAAAACGTCGGCCGGGAGGTTCGAGCCCTCTCCCTTGCCGACCTGCGGGCTAAGATCGCGGCCTCCGTCGCCTGCCACGCGGCGATCAAGGTAAACACGGCTCTGGAGCGGGGCAAGATGGAATGGCTGCTCCAGGAACTGAGCAAGACCGAATGCCCCATGACTTGCCCGCACGGACGACCCATCGTGCTGCGCTACGGACTTGAGGAAATTCAGAAAGCGTTCAAGCGTTTGTAGCACTCAGCTTTCAGCCGTCAGCTATCAGTCAAGAGCGGAAGGCAGAGTGCTGACGGCTAATAGCTGGTTTATGAGAAAACCCCTGGTGATAGCGATTGATGGTCCCGCGGGAGCAGGGAAGAGCACCGTGGCCCACAAGTTGGCCGAACGATTGGGTCTCACCTATGTGGACAGCGGAGCCACGTATCGCGCCGCGGCGCTGAAAGTCCTCACCTCAGGCCTCTTGCCGGATGACGAGGCGGCAGTGGCCAGACTCACCGGAGAGACGGATATCCAGGTCACGACGGAAGGTGGCGAGCCGCACGTCCTGGTGGACGGGGAGGACGTGACGGCGAAGATTCGGACTCCGGAAGTGACTATCGCCGCCGCCAAGGTGTCTCGCCTTCCGGAGGTGCGCGTGAAACTGGTAAGTATCCAGCGGGGTTTCGCCCGCGACCGAGGCGTGGTCATGGAAGGACGCGACATCGGCACGGTGGTCTTTCCGGATGCCACTTTGAAGATTTTCCTCAAGGCCGACCCGGAAGAGCGGGCGCACCGGAGATTGGAACAGGACAGGAAAGAAGGGCGGACGGCAACCCTCGAGCAAACTGCTTATGAAATCGGACGCCGCGACCAGCTCGATGCGGAGAGGAAGATATCGCCGCTGGTGGCCGCAGCCGATGCCTGCGAGATCGACTCCACTCACCTCACTGCCGACCAGGTGGTCGAACAAATACTGGAATTAGCGCGGGAGAAGGGACTGATCGGGGCTGGGGACTCGGGGCCCGCGACTCAGGTCGAATAGCGGGGAATTTGCCAGCCGGGCCGGCGTTCAGCTTCAAGGGATATACGACCTGACCGGGACTCGTGACGAACTTGAATGCGAGTCCCGAGTCCCGAGTCCCGAAACCTCACCGCCCGCCGTTGCTCATCGAGGCCAGGAATTCTGAATTCGCCTTGGTCTTGGAGAGCTTGTCGATGATCAGTTCCATGGTTTCCACAGGGGAGAGCGGGTTCAGGACTTTGCGCAGAACCCAGATGCGGTTCAGTTCATCCCGCGAGACCAGCAGTTCCTCCTTGCGAGTTCCGGAACGGTTGATATCCATGGCCGGGAAGACGCGCTTATCGACGAGCTTGCGGTCGAGGTTGATTTCCATGTTGCCGGTGCCCTTGAACTCTTCAAAGATCACGTCGTCCATGCGGCTGCCGGTGTCGATGAGCGCGGTGGCGATGATGGTCAGGCTGCCCCCCTCCTCGATGTTGCGAGCTGCTCCGAAGAAGCGTTTGGGGCGCTGGAGGGCGTTGGAATCCACGCCGCCGGAGAGGACTTTCCCGGAGGGCGGAACCACCGTGTTGTAAGCTCGCGCCAGGCGCGTGATCGAGTCGAGCAGAATCACCACATCGCGTTTATGCTCCACCAGGCGCTTGGCCTTTTCGATCACCATTTCCGCCACCTGGACGTGCCGTGCTGCGGGCTCGTCGAAGGTGGAGCTGATCACCTCACCCTTGACGGTGCGCTGCATGTCGGTGACTTCCTCGGGGCGCTCGTCAATGAGCAACACGATGAGGGTGATCTCGGGGTGGTTGGTGCTGACGGAGTTGGCGATGGTCTGAAGCAGCATGGTCTTGCCGGTGCGGGGAGGCGCCACGATCAGCCCGCGTTGTCCCTTGCCGATGGGGGTGAGCAGGTCGAGGACGCGCGCCGAGATGTTGTCCTTCACGGTCTCCAGCCGGATGCGCTCCTGGGGATAGAGGGGGGTGAGGTTGTCGAAGAAGATCTTGTTCCGCGACTCGTCGGGCGGCTCAAAGTTGATCGCCTCAACCTTGATGAGCGCGAAGTAGCGCTCCCCCTCCTTGGGCGGCCGGATCTGCCCGGAGATGGTGTCTCCGGTGCGCAGATCGAACTTGCGGATCTGCGAGGGTGACACGTAGATGTCGTCGGGGCCCGGAAGGTAGTTGTAGTCCGGGGCTCGCAGGAATCCGAAGCCGTCGGGGAGGCACTCGAGCACGCCTTCGGAGAAGATGAGGCCGTTCTTCTCGGTTTGCGCCTGGAGGATCTTGAAGATCAGCTCCTGCTTGCGCATCCCGCTGGCCCCCACCACGCCCAGGTCTTTAGCCACCTGGGTGAGCGTGCCGATATTCATCTCCTTCAACTTGCCGATATCGAGGACTTCGCCTTCCTTCAATTCCTCGATCCTCTCCTCTTGTACTTCATCTGGTCTCACAGCTTGTTTCTTGGCAGGCATAAACTCTCTCTCGATTTTTGTCTACAGTTTGAACCCCACTTGGGGATTCGTTCTCTAACTGATTAGGGTCTCGCCGCTTCGTCGTTCGTCGAACAGATCGATGGGTGCGTTCAGTGGTTCACAACGGCAGAAGTGTGGCGAAAAGAGTGGTGAAATCCTTGCTCGCGGTAATTGGCTTTCTCAATTTGCTCAGGCCAGTCAATTGTACCTGTTCTTCAGCCCGGAGTGCCGCTTTCCCCTCGCCTTGGATGCGACTCACCGGGACTTGGTTACTCCCCTTCCGGCAGCTCCGGCCTCCCGGGACACTAATTGGTCAGAGGGCCGGGGGTGACATCCAGGGAAGGTGGTTCGAGCGGTGGCGTGGTTTCCGGCTCGGAGGGCAGAGCCGGCCGGCCTTGCAGCTTCCGCTCGAGTGCGAAGTCCACCACTTCGTCCATGGTTTCGACGAAACGGATGGTGAGTTCCTGTTGGATGTTCTCGGGGATCTCGGACAAATCCTTTTCGTTATCGCACGGCAGGAGGACCGTTCGGTTGCCGGCGCGATGGGCGGCCAGGAGTTTTTCCTTGACGCCGCCGATCGGCAGGACCTTGCCGCGCAGGGTAATCTCGCCGGTCATGGCGATGTCGCGGTTCACAGGGATCTTGGTGAGCGCACTAATCACGGCGGTGGCCAGGGTGATGCCTGCCGAAGGCCCATCCTTGGGGATGGCGCCCTCGGGGATGTGGATGTGGATATCGAGATGACGGTAGAAGTCGGAATCCAGTCCCCACCGCGAGGCCCGCGAGCGTACGTAACTCAAGGCGGCCTGCGCTGACTCCTGCATCACGTCGCCCAACTTGCCCGTCAGCATGAGCTTGCCCTTCCCCTGCATGACAGTGGCTTCGATGTTCAGGATCTGGCCACCCACTTCCGTCCAGGCCAATCCCGTCGCCAGGCCGATTTCGTTCTTTTCCTCCGCCTTGGTGTCGCGGAATTTCACCACCCCCAGGTATTCCTGGATGTCGCCCGCGGCGACCGTGACCTTGAGGTTTTTCCCTTCCTTGACGACTTTGCGCGCCACCTTGCGGCAGATATTGGCGATCTCACGCTCCAGGTTGCGAACTCCGGCCTCCCGCGTATAGCCACGCGTGATGCCCAGGATGGCGTCGTCGGTGAAGGTAAGGTGATCCGGTTTCAGTCCGGCTGCCTCGTGTTGCTTCTTCACCAGGAAGCGCTTGGCGATTTCCAGCTTTTCGGGCTCCGTGTAGCCGGATAGCCGCAGGATCTCCATGCGGTCCTGGAGCGGCTGCGGGATGGTGTGGATCACGTTGGCCGTGGTGATGAAGAAAACCTTGGAGAGGTCGTACTCCACATCCAGGTAGTGGTCCGCGAACATGTGGTTCTGCTCGGGGTCCAGCACTTCCAGCAGCGCCGCCGAAGGGTCACCCCGGAAGTCCATGCTCATCTTATCGACTTCATCGAGCAAAAAGACCGGGTTGATGGTGCCGGCCTTCTTCATCATCTGGATGATTTGCCCCGGCAAGGCGCCGATGTAAGTACGGCGGTGGCCGCGGATTTCCGCTTCGTCCCGGACGCCGCCCAGAGACAGCCGCACGAACTTGCGCCCCGTGGCCCGGGCAATCGACCGTCCCAGGGAGGTCTTTCCGGTTCCCGGCGGGCCGATAAAGCAGAGGATCGATCCGCGGGGAGTCTTCACGAGCTGGCGAACCGCCAGGAACTCCAGAATCCGTTCTTTGATTTTTTCCAGGCCATAGTGGTCTTCTTCCAGAGTCTTCTCGGCGCGCTGGATGTCTCGGAGTTCCTTCGATTTCTTCTTCCAGGGGACGGCCAGGAGCCAGTCCAGGTAATTGCGGGAGACCGTGGACTCGGCCGACATGGGGGGCATCATTTCCAGGCGCTTGAGCTCCGTCAGGGCCTTGTCATACGCATCCTTGGTCATGCCGGCGGTTTCGATCTTTTTCTTGAGCTCGTCGATTTCGTTTTTCTCGTTGCGCCCCAGTTCCTTTTGGATGGCCTTGATCTTCTCATTCAGGTAATACTCGCGCTGCGCGCGTTCCATCTGGCGCTTCACGCGGCCCTGGATGGTCCGATCGACGTTGAGCTTTTCGATCTCGACATCCAGGATGTCCGCCAGGCGAGTCAGGCGGTCGACGGGATCAAAAATCTCCAGCAGCCCCTGCTTTTCCTCGATGCTGACGTTCAAGTTGGCGGCGACCGTGTCCGTGAATTTCGTCACGTCTTCCACCTTCACCGCCGCGATCATGGTCTCGTAGTTGAGGTTCTGCGAAAGCTTCACATACTGCTCGAACAGCGACGTGACGCGCTGCTCAAGCTGTTCCAGGCTGGGGGTACTCACGGTCCGGTAGGTCGCCGTCTTCACCGTCACCCGGAAATGGCCCTCGTCGCTCGAGACTTTCAGAATCTTGCCGCGCTCGATACCCTCCACCAGCACCTTGATGTTCCCATCCGGCAGTTTCAGGCTTTGCACAATGTTCGAGATCGTCCCCACCTGGTAGATCTCGTTGGGCTTGGGGTCATCCACCGAGGCGTCGTGCTGGGTGGCGAGGAAGATCTTCTTGTCGCCCGCCAGCGCCTCTTCGAGAGCCCGGATGGAACTCTCGCGCCCCACCACAAAGGGGGTCATCATGTAAGGAAAGATGACCACGTCACGAATGGGCATCATGGGGAGCAGGCGTGTATCGCTTTTTCCTCGGCCCGAAAACATGGGGGAATCCATTAACCTACTTTCTCGAGTAATGCAGAGTTGAACATAATCTCGTGGTTTTTGACCATCTCCTCGGTTACCACAAACTCCCGCAGCTTGCGTTCGCTGGGGAGATGGTACATGAGGTCCAGCATCAGGTCCTCGAGGATCATCCGCAATCCTCGCGCCCCGACCTTGCGTTCAATCGCCTGAGCCGCGATGCTGCGCAGAGCGCCTTCCGTGAACCGCAGCTTGACGTTTTCGAACTCAAACAGTCTCTGGTACTGGCGGATCAGGGCGTTCTTGGGCTTGGTGAGGATTTCGATCAGCGCCGCCTCGTCGAGGTCGCTGAGCGCACTCACCACCGCCAGCCGGCCAACGAACTCCGGGATCAGGCCATACCTGATAAGATCTATCGGCTGAATTTGGTCCAAGATTTCGATATTTCGCTTGTTCGCCGGCGCCGAACGGCCTTCCTCATCAGTGTGGAATCCCATGGTCTTCTTGCCGGCGCGGCGCTCGATAACTCGTTCCAACCCGACAAAGGCCCCGCCACAGATGAAGAGGATGTTGGTCGTGTCCACGGGAGTGCACTCCTGATGGGGGTGCTTCCGTCCCCCCTGCGGCGGCACGTTGGCCACGGTGCCTTCCAGAATTTTCAGCAGTGCCTGCTGCACTCCTTCCCCGGACACGTCCCGGGTGATGGAGGGGTTTTCGTCCTTCTTGGCGATCTTATCGATTTCGTCGATATAGATGATGCCCTGCTGGGCGCGCTGCACATCACCCTCGGCATTTTGCAGCAGCTTCAGGATGATGTTCTCGACGTCCTCGCCCACGTAGCCGGCCTCGGTCAGCGTGGTGGCGTCGGCGATGGCAAAGGGGACTTGCAACTCGCGCGCCAGTGTCTGCGCAAGGAGTGTCTTGCCGGTGCCCGTTGGCCCGATGAGCAGGATGTTCGATTTGGTTAACTCCACCTCGCTGCGCGCCCGCGCCAGCATGATGCGCTTGTAGTGGTTGTAGACGGCGACGGCCAGCTTCTTCTTGGTCTTTTCCTGCCCCACGACGTACTGGTCGAGGAATGCCTTCGTTTCCGCCGGCCGCGGCAACCGGGGCAGGGTGCTGGGCTGGCGTTCACTATGCTCTTCTTCCAGGATGTTACTGCAGACCGCCACGCACTCGTCACAGATGTACGCACGCGGATGGTCGCCCGGCGACGCGATCAGCTTTCCGACCGAGTCCTGGGCCTTCTGGCAAAACGAGCAGCGCAGCGCTTCTTCTGAACCGGGACGTTTCAAGGGGTTCTCCCGGAGTTATTTGTGCTTGTAGATGATTTCATCAAAGATGCCGTACTCCCGCGCTTGCTGGGCGCTCATCCAGAAATCTCGCTCCACGTCGTGTTCAATCTTCTCCACGGGCTGCCCCGTATGCTTGGCCATAATCTCGTTCAGGCTGGCGCGGATGCGCAGAATCTCGCGGGCGTGGATGTCGATATCCGTGGCCTGCCCGGAGAGTCCACCGATGGTGGGCTGGTGAATCAGCACGCGCGAGTTGGGCAAAGCAAAGCGTTTGCCCGGTGTGCCTGCCGCGAGCAACAGCGCCGCAATGCTGGCGGCCTGGCCGACGCAGATGGTGGCTACGTCCGGCCGGATAAACTGCATGGTATCGTAGATGGCCATTCCCGCCGTAACCACTCCTCCCGGCGAATTGATGTAAAGCGAGACGTCTTTCTCCGGGTCTTCCGCTTCCAGGAAAAGCAGTTGGGCCGTGATCAGGTTGGCGAGGTTGTCGTCGATGGGTGTCCCGATGAAGATGATATTGTCCCGCAAGAGGCGGGAATAAATGTCATAGGCGCGCTCCCCACGGTTGGTCTGCTCAACCACCATGGGGATCAGCGTCAGATGCGGCTGATTAGTGCTCATAGCCCTTGTCCAGGGTCGTTCGCGACCCGCGCCGGACCTTCCTCACTTTTCCGAGTGATTTTTGCGTTGTGGTAAACGAAGTCAAGCGCTTTCTGGTTGCGGCGAGTAGACTTCAGTCTATCCAGCTCCCCATCCTCTGTCAAGCGCGTCTTCAGTGCGGCGGGGGTCTCGCGCCGCTCCTGGGCCAGCGCGCGAATGATCTCGTCCACTTCCTTCTCCGAAACTTCAATCTTTTCCGCCGCAGCGATTCTCCCCAGGAGCAGAGAAGCCGCGACTTCCTTTTCGGCCTCCGGCCTCGCCTCCTCGCGAATCTTGCGCCAATCGACCTGAGTGTCGCGAGGATCGATCCCCTGTGCGAGGAGTTGCGCCAGCATCTTATCCAGCTTGCGGTCAAGCTGAGACTCCACCAGAACCTGAGGCACGGGAAACTGGTGGGCTTTCAGGAGCGATTCCACGAGCTTTTGCTGGGCCCCCATTCTCACTTGCCGCTTGCGCAGTTCCTGGAGGTTCTCGCGGAGCTTCTCACGGAGCTCCGCGAGCGTTGCGAACTCGCTCGCCGACTTCGCCAGGTCGTCGTCGAGCGGCGGTACCACCTTCTGTTTGATGCTCTGAACTTCCACGTGGTAGCCAAAGGTCTTTCCGGCTAAAGATTTCTGGGGATAATCTTCGCGGTAAGTGACCTCGAAGGCGCGTACCTCCCCGGGTTTCGCTCCCTGAAGATGCTCGGTGAAGGCAGCAACCGTCCCTTTGCCGCCCAGGTGCACTATGGCGTCCTTGACGTCCAAAGGCGGGGCCTCGGGGGCCCTCCGGTCGCGTCCCTGGTAGTTCACGGTAACGTAGTCCTGCTCCCTGGCGGGACGGTCCTGCACGACCTCAAAGGTCGCGGCGTGTTCCCGCAGCTCCTCGAGCGCCTTGTCCACGTCGGCGCCCGTGATGGTCGCCGGCGCTTCTTCAGCTTCCAGGCCTTGATACTCCTTTAACTCGAACTCGGGGACTACCTCGAAGGTTGCCTTGCAGATGAGGGGTTTGTCCTCGTCAAACTTGAGGTCTTCAAAGTGGGGTTGGCCAACCACCGAGAATTTCTGGTCTTTGACCGCCGTCTCGAAAAACTTCGGAAGCAGCGACTGCACGACTTCATTGCGGATGTCGTTGCGGAAATGTCGACGCACGATGGAAGCGGGGGCATGTCCAGGACGAAAGCCGGGAATGCGTGCCACGCGCCTATATTGCGCCGTAACCGTTTCGGATTCCCGGCGCAGCTCCTCCACCGGGATTTCGATTACCAGTTCCTTCCTGCAGGTCTCTGCTTCCACGGTTCCTCGATGGCGGGTTTAGAAAGTGATAATTAAGACGGCGAGATGAAACTCTCTCCTGAAAGACGCACGCGCGACCCGTCGAATGGAAACGCCCGATCCCAACCTGGAAGGTGGACCTCCGCAGGCCCCAGGACTTTCAGTATAGCACACGCCTTCGCACTGTCAACGGCCCTTGTGGTGTCGCCTCCGGTCGAAGGCAACTTGTGGTGAGCAACTTGCCAGAGACAGTTTGTCGTTCGGCCATCTCGGGGATCAGCAGCTTTAATTCACCGTCGCCACCTCCAGCAACGCAGGACGAACTCCGGCCACCAGGATAACTGCCCCCATGCTTTTGATCGGGAGTCGTGCCAGGCGGAACCGCACGGGTCGCCGTGGCGACTTCCGGCGCGCCGTGCACCTGTCCCCATCCGCTGGGATGCGCTCCGCCCGGCGCCAGACGGTAGCGCGCTGGAATGGATACCGTCCGCCCCTACTTCGAATAGATCCGCACCCACTGGCCTCGCCTTTCGAATTGGGCAAGCAGTTTCAGGTTGAAACGAGTGACCAGAACCTCGCTGCGAACCTCGGGGGCGTAATCAAAATAATGTTCTTGCATTTTTCCCAGTTGCGGAAATTGCTCCAGCCAGTTGTTGTGTGGCGCCCACTTGCGCGAATAGAGATAGAGGAGGTCGAACGATGCGGGAGCGACCGCGTCGAAGTCGCCGGGCGTGAAGCCGCGCACTGAAACCACTTGCAGGGGTTTCTGAACATAGCCAAGGAAGGGGCGAGTGAGTTCGTCGCAGGCTGGCCATGCCGTCAGGATGCGCGGTTCTCCCCTCGCCGCGCGCGCGGGATTACTGCGCTCGGTGAGGAACTGAGCGGCCTGCTGATGAAGCCGCACAAAGTCGGCATAGGCGAGGTTGTCCTCGAATGGAAATGGATAGGGTGGGTTGATGAACCACGCCCATACAAAACACGCGGCCACCACAACGTAAATGGACCGGGCGATGCGCGGACGCAACCTTGATACCACCAGGACCGCAAGGAGATAGAACAGAGGGAGGGCTGGCAGGAGGTAGCGAGGCAAGATTGCCCCGCCCACCACGCTGAGCATCAATACGTAAACCCCGCATAACCCGCCAGCCAGGAAAAACAACTCGCGCCTGAGCCTTCGGCGTTCTTCGGCCGAGCTGTAGCGGCGCTCTGCGAGCGCCGAACTTTTACGGCGGTCAGACACCGCCGCTACAGCCGACGGATCTTCGGGTTGACTCTTCGCGCCCTTGCAAATTGCCAAGCTGGCCCCCAGAACCAGCAACCAGTTGAATCCACCGATCAGCAATTCATAGAGCCGGCGTAGCAGGGTGAAGAAAACGCGGAGGGGGCTCAGGGTTGAGTAAAGGTTGTACTGGAGATACTCGCTGTTCCCCGTCCAGTAGCCCGTGGAATGATGGTAATAGATTGCCCAGGCGAGTAAGGGCAGCAGCGGGGCCGACAGCCAGGCCCAGGCCTTTTGTAGGGGCACGCCATGGCGTGCCCCTACGATGCGCATTCGCCACGCGAAGAGCCAAGCGACAGGCAGAAGAACTACGGCAGTTTCCTTGCTGAGAATGGTGAGCGACGCTGTGAAGGCGAACAGCGGCATGTTGCGCTGCAGTAATGCCGTCACGGCGAGTACGGTGAAAAGTCCCGCGACAAGGTCCAGGTGCGCCAGCGTGCTCTGTGCGAAGAAGAGCGGAGAGAGGGCCAGCAACAGGCAACCCCAAAAGGCTGTTTCGCGCTCGGCCACCAGCCGCGCCAGCGCGTAGAGAGCCATGACGGTGGCCGCCGCCAACAGGAGCATTGCTACCCGGGTGACGACGGGCGAGTAACCAAAAACCCGCCATGCCGTTGCCAGGTACACCGGCACCAGCGGCGTGTGTCCCGTGGTAAGCGTGCTTTGCGGGATCAATAACCACGAGTGGTAGAAGTCCAAGGCCGCAGGGATGTAGTAACCGGCCTCGTCCCAGAAGTAGGGCAATGGAAGGAAAGGAAAATGCAAGGTGACCAGGAGAGCGAATGTCCCAGCAAGCATCAGGAGGCCGCAACGCCAGGCTCGCATGCGATTCACTTTAGCAGAATGCCGCCTATATTGTGACCTCAGCTTCGCAGCGCAAACTGAAACCGGTGCTCTCAGTACTTCCTGCGGCTCTTGGCGCGCTGGCCTTTGTTTTGCCTGCCTCCTATTGTGACCCCATGAATCTGCTCGCTAGGATCTCCGTAGACCCGCAGATTTGCCACGGGACGCCGTGCATTAAGGGGACGCGGATTCCTGTGTCCATCGCTCTGGACATCCTTGCGGCGGGTGTCCCCGAAAGCGAAATCCTTGCAGCCTATCCTTCGTTGCAGCCCGAGGACATTCGCGCTGCGCTTGCCTACGCCGCCGAAGGCTGAGGGTCGGCAGGTCAACCTTGGACATCGCGCCTGCACGAGTTAAGTATAAGACACCCGCGTATGAGCTTGCCAAGCAGGCGTAGCGGAGACCTCCGTCTTTGAGGTCTGCGGGTGGACTGGTCATCCCGCCGACGGTGCTGTATTCAAGCGGTGTCTCGCGGCTGCGTCGCCCGTTTCTTTCCGATCGGTTCTTTTTCGTCACGGTGCGCCTGCTGAAGCGGCGCCGCGAATTAGATGACGCAGATTTCGAGCGTCTGGCGCTGGCCATCCGCAGGGCGCGAGCGGTTCATCCATTCTTCATGACGGCCTGGGTATTTCTTCCCGATCACTGGCATGCGATCTGCGCCCCGCAATATCCGCTGACCATTTCTGAGGTGATGAAATCCATCAAGACCAGCTCGACGACGCTCATCAACCGTGGACGCGCTGCGTCGGGCGAGTTGTGGCAGGGCCGTTTTTTTGATCGTGCCCTGCGAACCGTGAAGGAATACAACGAGACAGTAGAGTACCTTCACCTGAATCCAGTTAAGGCGGGGCTGGTCGGTCGAGGACTGGCGATGGTCCAGCGTGAACGAGTATTCCGGCATGAGTGCGGCGCAACAAATGCGCCGCTGCGGATTAACGATTGACCGGGTGAGTTTGCCTTTGGATTCGAAAGCGCGAATCTGAGGAAGGACCGCAGACATCAAAGACGGAGGTCTGCGCTACGCTTGCTGCTCGGCTGTATAGCGCGCTCACCTCCCAGGGCCAGATCCAGCGGGAGGTTGCACGCTCAAATCAAATCGTGAGTTTGCGACGAGGATTCTCTGGGCAAATTCTCTCGTCGGGGGAGCCGCCACGAGCCGAAACTCGCAGTTCACGAACCAAACGTTTTGCAGAACCACCGGACCGCCCTCATATATGATCAGGCAGTTTTCGAAGACCGTGTTCATCCAGATGACCCGGTCTAACGTCTGGGCCACGCCGCTAAAGGAGCTCTCGCTAACCCGGACCCACGCGCCCGGCCCGACTTTGATCCCGGACGGCCTCGGTTTAATCGGGGGTCTTGCCCTGGCATTAGGATTAGCGCTCTGCCAGTTAAGGAAGGTCCTATAGTTCAACAATTCCTGGACGGCCCTCAGGGCGGCGGAGTCTCTAGGTGCCCCAGAAGCGAAGGCGACCTCAAGAGCCCTCTGCCCAACCTTCGAGACCAGTTCGACGCGGACGACAATTCCCTTGTGATTTGCCGCGGCAATTTCTTTTGCTAGCTTGGGAAGGCGTCGGGTGAAATCAGCAGCAGGCAGAGCGAGAAGCTCGTCGATATTCTTCCTGAGCTGTTCTGCGGCGGCTGAAGGCTTGGACGCTTCCAGCCTGCCTTTCAGTTCAGCGAACTGCAGCTCAAGGTTGTGCTGGGCTTGGGCCAGCGGTGCGAGTTTTGGATCTATCCTCTGGTCGATCTCCGCTTGCAGGTCCTTCTCTTGGTTTGCCGCTTCCTGGGGCTGTTTCCAGGCTCTGATGGCAACGAATATTGCCACTACCGAGATCACGAGGGTGGTGACCCCGAACACAAGACTCAGAAGCCCAGCCTTTCTCTCATACCACGGCTGGGACTTTGGCTCTCCTTCTCGGGCGAGGTTTCGCTCATCCAGTACGAGCCGGTTACCCTTCCGTACCTCCGCACGCTCCCTTAAGAGCTGCCGAACCTGCTCACTGAGTCGAGCGACATCTTCCTTCAGACCCATCGGCGCGGAGTATAGCGCTTCGTCACTCGTCAGTAAAGGCTCTGCCGGCATTATTTCCTCTTCCAATACGACAGCCACGCGGGTGGGGCATCTATGAAGGGGGCGGCGGAGTCAAGGTTTTTTAGTCGTTCTTTGTTTTGTGTGGCGGAGCGAGCAGCCCCCCTCAGCTGAAAGCGGGGGGATGCGAGCGCAGCCACACTTCTCCCTCTCCGGCGGTGTGCCTGCCTCTTCCGAGTTTTGGCTCATTCATCTATGCGGTCCCGTGGGACCACGATTTCGATTCGAGGCGGGAGTGTCCTAATTACACATTCTGGGTCGATCTTCCGACCCTGCGCCACCCCAGGTGCACTCCCGAACTGTTTCTATCGCCCGCACGGCCGGCTCTCCGCCGCGCGCTTTGGGCGGGTATCCGCTCCGGCGGACTTTGGTCTTAGACGAAGAGTGCTGCAAAGACTCATCAGACTTCGCTGAGCTTCTTGATGATGGACTTAGCCAGCCCCTCGTGAATCTCACTGTGGCGGGGAACGGGTTGCGATTTTTTCGTTTTGGGGTTGGTGTACCAATCGTGGCTTGCCCCATAGCGGACCAGCACACAACCGATTTCCTCCAGCTTCCCGACGAGGTCGCGTCTTTTCAATCCGCCACGACCAACTCTTCAGTTTTCCGAATGTAGGGGATTTCGCCTGATTCGAGATCCGCAAGCAGATCCCGGAGATTGTCGACTAATTCCTCCTTCGACATTCCCTGGGTCTGATAATCGGGATAGTCATTGAGGAACCCGAGATAGTAGTCGCCATCTTGCCAGTAGGTGAACTTTGTCGTCTTCTTCATTCTGGACCTCGAAGGGCCGGTGCCCTCCTCCACAGCATAAGATACTTTTCCCGCGAATTCCACGCTTGCATTTAATTCCAGGGCGGCGAAGCGAGTAGCGCAAACCTGCTCTGTAAGTCTGCGGCTTTTCGGCCTTTTTCCCGGACGAACCGCGGACGCCGCAGAGCGGTGTCCGCGCTACCCCTTCTCAGCTCAGGGACCCGCGCATCAGCCGCGCACGGCTGCTCTCGGCGCCGGCTGCCGCGCGCTGGTGGATGGCGACGTCAATTCCCGTGATACGGCTACCGGCAACCTCACGGGCACGAAGTATTCAGCCGGATAGAGATAGTCTTCCCCCGATTCGTCGATGACGCGGGCATAACCTTCTCGCGCCGCCGCCCGGTCGGCCAGAACCTGATAGACCTTCCGGGGTTCCAAATCGTCCGCGCCGTGGTTGCGGATACAAAGCACGAACCTCGATCGTGGTTTCTCATCTTTCATGATCGTCAGTGGTAGCCACGGTTGATTCGCATTTCGAATCAACCGTGGGTTTGTGGCCGAAGAAAAGCCCACGCTTGGAAAACGCACCAAGCGGGGCTCCCCGCTCTTCGGCAAAAGTTACTTCACACCTGGATGGTTCTCCCAGTGCTGCAACACTGGCGTCGCAAGAGCCAGGCATTCTACCTCGGCACCAAAATGTGCGGAAGCTTGACCGTCGAGTTGGATGATCAGCGCCTCGACCTGAAACGCATCTGCTTGGAAGGCATTCCGTTGAAACGCTCCCTCTTGGACCCTCACATCAGCTAGCGACTGGTGTTTCTTGGCAGTGGCGTGAAAATGCTTTACCCCATTTGCAATATGTGAACAAATCTGCAAGAGAACGCTCGCCTTTTCCTCTTGCTCCTGTTTTTTCTTGTCATTGGGATACACCCAATCGAGCATGTGATACCCAGTAACAAAGAAGTCGAAAGCAGCGTAGGTATCCGTCGGCGAATCCTTCAGCCGCTGGTAGTCATGCCGCAACTTCGCCAAGAGATCGGCTGGAGTCTGAAGCTCGAAGAAGCCCTTGAATTGCCCCATACACAGCCTCCGCGGCGCCTAAGCCGTGTTTAGGCTGACCCGCATCAACCACGTCCCGGTCCGCATAAGATGAAACCGCCGCCGCCGGGCCGCGGTGGCAACTGCTTATGCTGCGGCGACACGGACACCTCGATTAGACCGCCGCTCAACGGTAGCGTCAAGCTACTTGTAAAAAAGGGTAATGTCAAGCTGCTCCCACAAAAGGCAAACCACCTCGCCACCCCCCGAGCGGTTTCCGCTACGTGCCTATTGGCAAAATACCAACTTGTCATCAGAAATTCAACATAGACCCTCCCTAACGGCCCAGACTTGATCCGACGGAATTCCATTTCAAACTATTCCCTGAGAAGTCGACTTTTCGGAACCTGAGGCAATCTACCCTGTCGGTTCTTTTCTCCCAAGTCTAATCAGCCAAAGTGACCCACTACTCGAATGTCGGTCGGAACGACATTGCCCTCAGGGGGCGGTTCAAGTGCTGGCTGTAAGCTGACGCAGCGGACAGCCTCCTGCCTTATAATGGTCTCGTGCGAAAGTGGCGGAATGGGCAGACGCGCCAGACTTAGGATCTGGTCCCGCAAGGGGTGGGGGTTCGAATCCCCCCTTTCGCACCACAAGCAGGTTCCAGGTGTGAGGGGACAGGCTTCAGGAACACAGGGAGCAGGGAACAAATTGCGGTCTGGATAGAAGCCTCGCTTTCCCAGGGAAAGCAAAAATCAAGAAACCGAAAATCGAAAATCCGAAATCTAAAATCCAAAATCAGGCGAGTGAGCGGCGATGAGGGGGTCGTGCCTCTTGCCTGTGTATGTCGGGCCTTAACAGGGGCAGGACATCCTTGCGGGATGAGGAAGAACTTGACAGGCAAGCTTTTGCGAGGTAGGGTTGTGCGTAACACAAAGTATTACTCGACCGAGGTCACCGTTGCGAACTACGAAAATTCTATCACTCTCTTTTCCGCCTAAGCTTCTGAACGCGGCTGAGCGCCTGGCGAAGCAAGAGGGGAGGACCAGAAGCGAACTCTTCCGGGAGGCGCTGCGCCGCTACATCCAGGAACGCAAGTGGCACGAGCTCCAGCGCTACGGGGCCCGCCAAGCACAGCGGCTCGGCGTCACTGAAACCGATGTGGAGCGAGCCATCGGCGAATATCGCAAAGGCCGATAGTGCTCAGGACCGTCGCGGACACCAACGTTTACATCTCGGCCCTGAACTTCGGCGGGGCTGCCGATGAAGTGTTGGCATTAGGCAGACGAAACGCGGTCGCTATCTATATTTCCCCTCCTATCCTCAAAGAGATCGAGGGGGTTCTGGTTCGCAAATTCAATTGGTCGGCAGCGAGCGCCCGCGAGGCTTGTACTGCCATTCGCGCCTTCACCCGGTCGGTTCGCCCACAAGAAAAACTGGACGTAATTAAAGAAGATGAACCGGACAATCGGATTCTCGAGTGCGCAGTAGAAGCAAACGCGCGGGTGATTGTTTCGGGGATAGGCATCTCCGAAAGCTAAAACAGTTTCGCGGGATCGTCGTCCTAGGTCCCGCCGACTTCCTGGAATCGAAGCCCTGGGTTGAGCGGACTTAGGAGCCCGTCCCGCAAGGGGTGGGGGTTCGAGTCCCCCCTTTCGCACCACAAGCAGGTTCCGGGTGTGAGGGGACAGGTTTCAGGCACACAGGGAGCAGGGAACAAATTGCGGTCTGAATAGAAGCCTCGCTTTTCCAGGGAAAGCAAAAATCAAGAAACCGAAAATCGATAATCCGAAATCTAAAATCCAAAATCAGGCGAGTGACCGGCCGCGGGTCTCGGGGACGGCCAAGGCGAGCAGGGCGGCGATGAAGAAGGCAACTCCGCTTAGGGTTTTGCGCCATTCCGAAAGCCCAGGAATTGACTCGCATCAATCCTGCCCCATGAAACCACGCGCCGTATAACCTAACGCGAGTCTTCCGCAGACATCGGGGCGTCCTTGCGCATGACTCTTCGTCATTTAGCTGTTGTGTCTCGGTCGAGTTTGTGATATTGAATCGTCATCTTAGGAAACCTTTATTGCCTTTATCAAGGACGCAGGAAGTATGACGTAAGCAGGGCCAGGCAGAATCAGCCCAAGCATGCTGCTGGCGAACGTTTAACCTAATTCCGAAAGGAGATCGAGCTATGGCGGTTTGCGCGAAGTGTGGGGCAACGTTGAACGAAGGTGCGACCTTCTGCGGCTCGTGTGGGCAGCCCGTGGGAGCGGCAGGAGCTCCGGCAGGGCAAGTGGCGCCTGGCGCGGCGGCGGGCACAGGCATGGCTTCCAACGTGGCGGGATTGCTGGCTTACATCCTCACGCCCCTGACAGCCATCTTGTTCTTGGTTCTTGAGCCATACACCAGGGACAAGTTTGTTCGGTTCCATGCCTTTCAAGCTCTTTTCCTTGGGATTGCGGCCATAGGCCTGTCCATTGTTCTGACCATTATCTCGATGATTCTTGCGATCATTCCGATAGTGGGTTGGATCCTGGGCTTGATCCTGTGGCTGGTGTTTTGGCTGGGTCTGTTTGTGGCTTGGGTTTACTTGATGTATAAGGCGTACAACAACGAGAAGTACATGCTGCCCGTGATCGGCAAACTTGCAGCCCAGCAAGCCGGCTAAGTGCTTGTCCAGGCGCGGCCCTGAGATCCTCATCGGGATGGAAGGCGGCGGGCGTTCGTCTGCCGCCTTCGTCTTCTTCAGGAGACCTCACCTAAAGTTCCGGGGCCGCTTTTCTCTTGACAATTGCAAGGAGGGAGGGCAACTTAGCAGGTTTCGACCGGCGGGGTTGGTCTCGGCAGGAGGATGGCGGCCCAAAACCACCCTATCTCGCATCCATGAGAGTACGAGTCTGTTTCCACGATCGATGTTTTGACGGCGCCTGCTCGGCCGCCGTCTTCACGCGTTTCTATTGGGCTTGCCTTGACCCCAAGGCTGAGTTCCATTACACCGGGTTGGTGCACCGGGCCGGGCAACTCTTCGACGAGAAGGTGTTTGACGGCGACGAGAATGTGATCGTGGATTTTAAGTACTCCAGTTCTCCGCGGCTAACCTGGTGGTTTGATCACCATCAGAGCGCCTTCCTTACGGAAGCCGACGCCGAGAATTTTCGCCGGGACACCAGCGGTAAGAAATTCCACGGACCCGATTATCGTTCCTGCACGAAGTTGATTGCGCACCTGGCGCGCCAAAAATTCGGCTTCCATTCTCCCGACCTCGAGGAGCTGATCTACTGGGCGGATTTAATCGACGGGGCCCAATATCCCGACACCAAAACTGCGGTGGAGATGCGCGATCCCGCCACGCAAATCACCCTGGTGATTGAAGGGAGCAATGTGCAGGATTTTGTTGCCGGCTTGATTCCGGAACTCGTCTCGAAGCCTCTGGCGGAGGTGGCCAGGCTGCCGCAGATTCGGCAGGCATTCGAGCAGCTCTATCCGCGCCACCTACAATGCATGAAGGTTATTCGAGAGCGTACCGAACTGAAAGATGGCGTGCTCTTCTTTGATGTGGCCGACCAGAGTATGGAAGGCTTCAACAAATTCATTCCCTACTATTTGTTTCCCGCGGCGGTTTATAGCGTGGCGTTAAGCAGTTCCAGCGAGCGGATCAAGATTGCGGTGGGAAGCAACCCTTGGAATCCCAGCCCCAAGACCGCGAACCTGGCTTCGATCTGTGAGCGTTATGGAGGAGGCGGGCACGCCAAGGTGGCGGCCATCTCGCTTCCACCCACCGACCTCGCGCGGGCGCGGGAGGTGGCCCGCCAGATTGTTCAGGAGCTCCGGTCCATCCGCGCATAGGGGTTGGCGGTTTGTCGAACAGGTCTCCGGCAGGTAGGGCGGCCCTTTCCCTTCCTGGCCGGCAGAGCGATCATGGCTTCGATCTCCTCGGAACGTACGGAGATGAGAACCCCTTCCGGGTGGCAAACGCCTCGGTGGAAGGATGGCGCATTTTCAGCCAGGAGCTCAGGTGTGTGCGACGCTATGTCGCTTGATACGAAAGTGGGGCTGTGATAAGAAAGAGCAGTTAGCGCAGGGAGATAGCCGTTATCTGTCAGGGTAGGCAGTCACTAACAAGGAAGTGAGAATCCTTGCGGCCGAGACGGTGAATCACCGCAGCGAACGCTGGCTGAGAACGAAGCAGCGAGTCGCCGAAAAGCTGAGCCGGGGAAGGGGAGAGTGAGCGCTGTGGGGGATGCGGCCGGGGCGGGAGCTAACGCCATCAACATCGAAGTCTTTGGCATGTCGGACATGGGCCGGGTGCGCAAGAACAACGAAGACAACTTCGTGATCTGCAACCTGGGCAGCGGCGAAGTGGGAATGATCCCGACGGTCCGCAAGCATACCCTGGGACCCCATGGCTCCCTGTTTATGGTGGCGGACGGGATGGGGGGCGAGGCCTGCGGGGAAGTCGCCAGCCAGATCTGCACCACCACCGTCCCCAAACGCCTCTATGACAACCTGAAATCCTTGGGGACCGTCAGCGAGACGAATTTTGTTCTGCTGCTCCGTGAAGCGATTGAGTTCGCTAACCAGATCATCTACCAGAAGGCTCAGAGCAGTCCCGAATACCGGGGCATGGGAACCACCACCACTGCGGCCGTCTTGTTCGGGCCTTATCTTTTTGTGGCGCAAGTGGGGGACTCGCGCGCTTATCTCGTGCGGAACAAACAATTGGTCCAACTCACCAAGGATCAGACCTTCTTGAATTATCTGGCGGAAATCGGCGCGGAATTGCCCGCTGACCCGGAAAAAGACAGCCGCAAGAGCATTCTGACGCAAGCGGTAGGTTCGAGTGAAACGGTGGACGTCAAGGTGACCTACACCAAAGTGCGCCAGGGTGACAGGATCCTCCTTTGCAGTGACGGCCTCTATAACATGGCGAAGATGCCTGACCTCACGAGCATTGCCGGCGGCCAGGAGGCGCTGCCGAATGCCTGCAAATTGCTCGTTGAGAAAGCCAATGAAAACGGCGGCACGGACAACATCACGGTGATCCTGGCCGAATTCAGTGGTCCGGGCCTGCCCCCTGCCGACCCTGCGGCCACGGTGGAATTCAAAGAGTTCAATGAGGAGGACTTCCAGGCGCGCGCTTGAATCGTTCTTAGAGGGAGCGTCCCTTCCATCGAGGTGGACGGCCATCCCTAGCAGTCCTCGCGGCTAGTCTGAAAAGCTTCCGGGCCGTTCCTCTACCAGGATGGATGGGGAGAAGAGAGAGTTTTCCGCCCTGGCCACCTTCCAAACGGGCGATGGAGGGTCATTTCCATGAAGTGCCCCAGGTGTGGTGAGGACAACGAACAAGGTTTCCGTTTTTGCCGCAATTGTGGTGGTCCTTTGCCGGAGGCAATGCCCGCGCCGGTGGAGGCCTCTGCTACGGTAGTGGTGGGTGGGCCGAGCGTGGGTGCCGTGACGCCTACCGTGGTGGCTGCCCCGCCACACGAAGCGCCTTCCTCCTATAAGCTGGTGGCCACGGCGGGTCTGCTCTCCGGCCGCACATTTACCATCGGCCCCAAAGGATTGATGATAGGCCGCGACCCTGGCAACTGCCAGGTCGTCCTAGCGGATGACGAGATTTCCCGCCTGCACGCCTGGATTGGGTTTAACGATCAAGGCCAAGTGGTCGTCCGCGACCGCCATTCCGCCAACGGCACCTATGTCAACAAGGTGCGGATCCAGGAAAAAATCCTCAAGCCCACCGACGAAATCTCCCTGGGAAGTGTCCGGCGTCACCTTTTCAGGATTGAGCCGGTGGCGGCGCCGCCCACGGGCGCCGTGCTCACCGAGCGGGTAGCAGCCGTGCGCCCCGGCGTGGCAGGCGGGACCTCGGTCATCAGTTCGGCGGAAGTAGCGGCGGCGGCCCAAGAGGAGAAGGCTGCCTCCGGGACGGTGGCTATCAAGTTGACCGAGCTGATGGCCCGCCCGCACGTGGAGCTGATTGTTGACAAGTATGCCGTCAAAACGCTCGACATCCCGGACACGGGCCTGACGGTGGGCCGCGATTCCCAGCGCTGCCAACTGATCATGGAGCACCCCTCCGTTTCCTCGGTTCACGCCGAGTTCAAGGTCAAAGACGGCAAAATCATCCTGAACGACCGTTCCACCAATGGCACCTTCGTCAATGGTCTGCGCGCGGCAACGGCGGAGCTTCATGACGGGGACTACATTACTTTCGGGCGCTACGCCGGCAAGTCGCTGATCTTCAAGACGGGTCTGGAGCCGGAACTGAAGATCGAAAAGGTTGACCTGAGCAAGGACAGGATCACCATCGGGCGTGACCCCTCGAACGATGTGGTGATCGACCATCCCACCGTCTCCAAGCAACATGCCGAGGTCCTCAAGCAGGATGGCAAGGTCACCCTCATCGACGTCGGATCCACGAACGGGACCTTCGTCAACGGCATCAAGATCAAGCGCCATCAGCTACAGGTCCTCGATCGCATTGTCATCGGCCCTTCCGAGTTGCACTTCTCCGGTGAGAGTCTCTCCCATGTGCCGGAGAGCCGGGTGGTGCGCCTGGACGTGATGAACGTGAATTTCCAGGTAACCGACCGCAGCACGGGCAAGCCTAAGCTGCTTCTGGATGACCTCTCCCTGGTGGTCAAGCCGCGAGAACTGATTGGGTTGCTGGGGCCGAGCGGCGCCGGGAAGACCACTTTGATGAATGCCCTGAATGGCTTTGTGAAGCCCACCAGCGGCCAGGTGCTCTACAACGGGGTCGAGCTCTACCGGAACATTGACAGCTTGAAGTCCACCATCGGTTTCGTCCCCCAAGAAGACATCATGCACCGGCAACTGTCGGTCCGGAAATGTCTCTACTACGCGGCCAAATTGCGGCTGCCGGAAGATATTTCCGATGAGGAGATCAACAAGCGTGTCGAGGAGATGCTCGACATCCTGAAGCTCGATCCGCAGCGCTGGGATAACCCGGTGGCCACGCTGAGCGGCGGCCAGCGCAAACGCGTCAGCCTTGGGATCGAGCTGCTCCCCAAACCCGGTGTCCTGTTCCTGGACGAACCCACCGCCGGCCTTGATCCCCGAACCGAAACCTTGATGATGATGCTCTTCCGGCAGCTTGCCAACCAGGGTTCAACGATCATCATCACCACTCACCTGTTGGGTTCGTTCGGCGTTTTGGACAAGGTCTTGGTTATGGTGCAAGGCCGGCTGGCCTACTTCGGCCCGGGATCAAAGTTTCTGAATTACTTCAAGGCGGAGGCGCCCCCCGACGTCTATGACGACCTGACCGATAACAACACCGTGCCTTACGCCATCGACCTGAAGAAACGTTTCGCAGAGTCGGCGCTGTACAAGGAACTGATTGTGGAGCCGCTGAAAAACGTCACCCCGGAGAAGACGGCGGCGACAGCGGCGGCCGCGCCCAAGGCCCAGGGACGAGGCTTCAGCCTGCGCCAGTTCACCACCCTTTTCCAACGGAACTGGGGGTTGAAGTTTGTGGACCGGGCCCAGACCTTGCTGCTGTTTTCACAGGCGCCGCTCGTGGCCTTGCTGGTGGCGGCGATGGCCAGCTCGCCGAACCAGGTCCAAACCATCTTCATGGCAATGTTCGCCGCCTTGTGGTTTGGCTGCTCGAACGCCGTGCGCGAGATTGTGGATGAACAGAACATCTATCGTCGCGAACGCCAGACGGGGCTCAAGATACCCTCCTACATTTTTTCCAAGCTGGCGGTGTTGTCCTTTGTGGCCCTGGTGCAGTGTGTTTCGGTTGTGCTCATCTTGTTGTTCGTGCGGCGCGCCCTGGCGCTGAGCCCGCCCGAGATTCTGGCCGCCATCGGCATCATGTTCCTGGTGGCGGTGAACGGGACCTTGATCGGCCTGGTGATCTCCAGCCTGGTGAGTTCGCCGGACAAGGCCCTCACGCTGTTTCCGCTGGTGCTCATCCCGGAACTCCTGCTTTGCGGTCTCTTCCTCCCGGTGAACAAGATCCAGATGATTATTCCCATCACCGTCGAGCAGCTCCTGGAGGGGAAGATGTTCGCGCAGCCGGAAGCCAAGGCCAAGGCCCAGCAGATGATGAACTCTCCGACGAACGCTGCGCCCCCCGCTTCGGCAACCACGGCCCCCGCCCCTCCCAGCTCCTCGGCCGGCGCGGAGGCAGCGGCGCGCCAGGGAGAGTTTGCTCATCAGGTGGTGGGAGCGATGGAACCTACACCCGCCGTTCGGAAGATCTTCCACAAGTACACCCCGGCACCCACCGAGGGCATGCCCCCCCTTGCGCGCTATCTCTCGGCGCTGGCGGTTTCCCGATGGGGCCTGGAGACGTTGGCGGACCTTTGCCTGCACGGCTCGCACTCGATGCAGGATTCGGCCTATAGGCTCGCCAACACCGTTTCCATTTCGCTCCATCCGGATGACGCTTCAAAGCTCGAACGGGGGTTGGAAGCGGGGGAGGAAACGTTTGCAACCCCGGGTGTGTTCCCGCTGCCCTCAAACTTCTGGAGAGACAAGGGACCGTACCTGGGCATTCTGGCGGGTTACGCGGCCCTCATGACTGCGGCGGTCCTGATCATAATGAAACGCAAGGACGTGTCTTAAGACTTCAAGGGGCCTTGAGAAGGAGTGAACATGGACACGGGATATTCCACGGTTCGCAATTTGCTCTACCTGGTCCTGGTGCTGGGCGTGCTGGCGGTGTTGTCCAACTTCTACGTTGCCTCCCAGCTCCAGCGTAATAGTGATGAGCTTGCGAGCATGCGGTTACTGCTCCAGAAGCAGATGATGGGGTCGGCGCTGACCCAGGCCCAGGAACTGCAAAAGCGCATGGATGCCCTGAACGAGAGCGCCAGCGGTATCGACGCGAAATTGAAGAAGGCGCAGGATGATTTTGTGGCCCGCATGAACGTCGAGCTGCCCAGAATCATGGACAACTACGTGAAGTCACGGACGCCCACCATGCAGAAGATGGTGGAACAGAAGCTGCAACAGAGCGGGGTCGCCGTCCCTAAACCTTAGTTTTTGCCGGGCAGGTCTTAAGAAGTCTTGATTTCCGCGCGGAAGAGTTGTTCGCCGAGGAAGAACTCGTCTCCGTCCCGCAATTCGATCTCGGCTCGAATCCGGCGGTAGATTCCATTCCGGCTTTTCAAATCCTGAAGACGAAAGCGCCCGGGCTGCGCCACAATGCGGGCGTGCGAGCCGGACATGTACGGGTCATTGTTGAAGACGAGATCAGCATTGACCCGGCCGAGGGTGATTTCCGGTTTCTCCAACTTGAATTCCTGTACGACATCCCCGTTCAACTGGACCTGTTCCAGCTTGGCAGTCAAGGGGCCTTTCTGGAGTTTTGGCGGGCCCATCAGCACCACCGTGCGCTGGGCAGCGGCTTGCGCCTGCGCGCTCTCGTCCAGGCTCTGCGTGGTAAACCGGAACAGAGTCCGGCCCAGCAGGAAAATATCTCCCGGGGTCAGTTCACTGTCCTGTCGCTGCTTCAGGAAAGTGCCGTTGGGGCTGCCGAGGTCCTTCAGAAGAAGTTTTGCCTCGCGGATCCCCAGCGAAGCGTGCCGGGCGGCCAGCAAGGCGTCACCCGGATAGGATAAATCAGCATCCCCACTGCCGATGTAAGTCTCCTTGGTGATTTGCAAGCTCTTTCCTGTTGACCCATCCGGCCTCACTTCCATAACACTGGCCTCGATCTTGGGGATGTGGAGGCCGGTGAAAACAACTGTTCCTCCGGCAGCAGCGGTGGGCGGAGCCGCCGCGGGTTTCGGCGGGGCCGGTGCCGCCATGGGCGGAGTTGGCGGTGGCGCGGCCGCGGGCTGCGGTTGTGGCGGGACCGGGGACACGCGCGGAGAGGGTGGCTGTGGCCTCGATGGGGGGGAAGGTTTCGAGACCACCGGCGGGGGCGCGGCAGGCACAACCTTGGGCGCAGGCGGCGCAATGGCCGAGGAGGGTGGCGCCACCACGGGCTTGCGAACGGGGGCAGCGATCGGCGGCGTGGCAATCCTGGGCGGAGAAGCTGGCGGAGTGGGCTGGGGCGCGGCCGCGGGCCGCTGCTCGGGAGCCTTGGGCGACGGCTGGGCTGTGGGCAGGGATGACCCGCAGTATCCGCAAAACTTGCTCCCCGCCGGAAGCCCCTTGCGACAATTCGGGCAGATCACCTGCCCTGGCGCCGCCGGCTTGGAGGCGGGCGCGGGGACTGACTCCTGCATGGGTTTGCTGCAGCGCGCGCAAGAGGTGGCAGTCGCCGGATTGGGGGTTCCGCACGCAGGGCATCGGATGTAGCGTACTGTTCCCTGTTCGCTTGACTGATTGGTCATCGCAGGAGCCTCGAGACGCTGCAAGTTAGCAGCCTGGGACTAGCGTTCGGTGAGTCGCACCCAGATGGGATTAGTATAGCAGCGAAACTCTTCGCCAGCGGAATTTTGAGTCCGCGCCTCCAGGCGGATATAACCCCACCCTGCGCCGAGCTTTTGCAGGCGACCTTGCAAGTCTAGCGGAAAAAGCCCGCCACTGGCTAGTGCCTTGGCGGACGGCAGGACGATCTCCTCGGGCTGGGACTCTCCGGAGGTTGACCCCACGATTAAACGGATGGACCGCAGCGGGCCGAACTCTTTGCTGCTGGCCCAGACGAGCTGGAGAGGAGGCAGTGCCTGCCGGGAAAAAGTAACCTCCTGGCCGATGCCGATATCTTCGGGGTCGTCCAAGCTTCCGTTGCCGTTGCGGTCAAACCCGGCGATGAGCAGGGGGCCGTTGCTCAGGACGCTGCGGCCATCGCGCAGCGCCCGTAGGACGTTCTCACCGCGACGGCCCATGCCCTGCGGGCAGGCAACCACCGTGGCGAGTTTTCCCCAGCCGTTGTCTTCGGCGTAACCATTCAGGCCTCGCGAGGGCTTGCCCAGGAAATCCACCACGTCCATCGTGGCCTCATAGTTGAAATCACCGTGCGCATCGGAGCCTGCGCCCAGGAACACTTTGAAGGCCAGAGAACTGCTCGCGTCCTCCCGCGCTTCGAGGCCCTTCTGGAGCAGCGGCTTCCAGGCGACTTCGATGGCTTTTTCCAGGCGTTTGTACTGGTTGGCCTCCGCGTCGAACTGGAAGCAGGCGGTGGGGTCAGCGTCGCGGTGAAGGCAGAAAGGATCGCGGGCATCGTCCCCCGTGGCCATGGTGGCGCGGTTCCAAGGCGCCAGCCCCACCAGGCCGGGCTGGAGTTGTTTCCCTCCCGGCGCCAGAAAATCGGCATCGAGATCCCAGGTCCCGCCCCGCAGAATCGGGCTGATGGGATCGAAGGGATGGGCGGCGTAAGCGAAGCCGCGCGCCGCGACGACCCGCCGGAGTGCTTCCTTCACGGGAAGGGCGGGCGACTTCAGGGAGCCATCGCCGGTCAAGATGACGGCCCCGGTGGCGCCGGCAGGATCGGGGAATCCCTGGTCGGGGTCCTCGGGGGAAGGCATCGCGACCATGTGCACCGTGGTCAGCAAGCTCTCCTTGCCGGAAGCAAGGGTAAGCTCCTCGCCGCGGATGAAAAGGAATCGGCCGTCTCGATACTTTGTGACCTGCCGCAACTCCTCAGCGTATCTTTCCGGGCTGAGGTCGGTGGAGTGGTCCGTGAGGATCGTCCAGTCGAATCCGGCGTGAAGGCCCGCTTGCTTGGTCACGCCGAGAGGGTATCCACGTTCGGCGGGGTTGTCAGTGAAGGCACAGTGGTAGTGCATGTCTCCGCGATACCAGTTAGGGAGGTGGGGAACTGGCTCCGCATTCAGACGTGTGCGCAGATAGAAGTTCTGGCTGGGCCATCCTAGCACGCGAAAGGCTACCCAAAAATCCACGCTGGCGAACGGCCCGCCCAGGTAATGCGTCTTCAGGTAGGTGTCAATCACTTCGCGAGGAATTTCCAGGGTCCTTTTCATCCGGTCCGCGATGGTGAGGGGCTGGCCGCCTGTCCGGCAATCCCATGAAAACTCCTTGCTGGCTCCCAGGGGCAGCACGTCGGCAGTGAATTGACGTTTGGGGCCGGTGGGCTTGACGTAGATGTTCACGCCTTCCAGTTTGAGAGGGTCGCGGCTGAGGTATTGGGCCAAGGGGCTCGCGGTAGTGCGCCCGGTCTTTTCCAGCCCGTTGATGATTTCGAGATAGACAGGGATAAAGGGGTCCTCAGAGTTGCGCAGCGCGCGAGGCGTGTCCGCCCGGAAAAAGACGCCGGTCCGGGAGGCCTTTTCCTTCAGCTCCGCAAGGGCCTTCTCGGGCTTCTCCTGGGGGCGCGCTGGGAGGGCTGAACTCCATAAGGAAACGCAGACGATGAAGATAGCTAGTGGCCAGAGCCGGTGACTTCGCAAGTGGAACCTCACTGGGTCAGAGTGCGAGCGACTTCGATGGGGAGGCATGTGTTTTCACCGCCCGCGAGACCCAGAACCTTCCCGTCGGGTGTGACCAGAGGCGCTCCGGACTCGCCAGGATTCATTTGGTGTTCCACCGTAATGATGCCCCCATCGAGGGCCGCCTGGACGTACACAATCTGGGGCTCCGCTTGCGGCTGGTTCAGGCCAAAAGGGAAACCGAGGAGGGCGATCTTCACGTCGGGAGCGATTTTGGCGGCGGGATCGGAAAGCGCCAGGGGTTGAAAATTGCCCCCGGCCACTTGCAGAAGCGCGGCATCGTTTTCAGCGGGCGCATGCAGGTTGAGGGTTACGGTTTCGGCCGAGTCCGGGTCCCGGTATTCCACCTTTTGCATCCGGTCGGGAGCGGTCTTGAGAAGCTTCAGCGTCTGCTTATCCGTCGATACCGCAGATTGGAAATCCGGCTGTCCCTCCGGGGAAAGGACCTGGCTGCCCGCGGGCCAGGCAAAGACCTTGTAACTTTGCGGATCAAGCTCCAGGTGGAATCGCTCCATCATCAAAGCGAGTTCGGGATCAAACTTCCAGGGTTGCACGACGCGCTTCGCCGTGAGCAATTTTCCGTCGGCGCTGACCAGGAAACCGCTACCCGACTGGCTGAACTTCTCTGCAGCCTGGGTTTGAGGATTGCGTAAAAGGTATTCGCAGTACAGAAGGTAGAGAGAGGATTTCCCCAGGGAAACCAGCGCGCGGTTCTCCGTGAGTCTGGCGAGACGTTCCCTGGCCAGAGCCAGCGCGGCCGCCGAGGACGGGTCCGTAAGCGCGTCCAGAATCTTGCTGGCCGCCAGCTTGAGCAGGGGGTTGCCGGAAAACATCTGCACGGGAACTTCCTCATTCAGGTTGACAGGCAGGACCAGTTGTTTGGTGCGCAGCGCCAGCTTCTCGATGCCGCTCAACTTCACCTCGATGAAGCTCTGTCCCGTGACCCGGAGATTCTCCGAGTTTACGATCTCCTTGACGGGGTTGAGCGAGTCGAGCTCCGCAAAGAGGATGGAACACTTCAGGGGAGCCGGCAGGTCCACCACCTCCTTCTTCGAGAGCTTGAACTCCGCCTCGAAGGTCTCGATGTGCACGGGAATCCCGCTCACCCGGACGTCCTGGAAGTAGATCTTGCGAACCGTAGCGGCGCGCTCGACCGGCTTGATGCTCAAAGACAGGCTGAGAGTCAGACGCTCAAAATTGATGTCCTGGTAGGACATACTCTTGTAGATGACGGGATTCTCGGCGGGCTCGCCCGGCTTTTTGTGTTCCGGGAGGCGGTAAATCTTTGCTGCGCGGATCTCCTCAGGAAGCTGCGGGGCGGAAGGTTCCTCCTTCTGCGCGGCGGCGACGAGGGCGCCCCATCCGCTCGCCAGGAGCAGGGCAGCGGCGAGGCAGGTCTTGGGAATCCGGTGAAGTACGGCCATATCCATTACCCTGAGGAGCGTGAATTCCTGCGCGGGTCATGCCTGGGCAGAGACCGGCGTGTTCGACGCATCGACGACGGAGTCGTTCCAGAGGATCTCGTAAATCTCCACGGGTGTTTCCTTGCCCTTCACGCGGATGGGCTCCAGCCGCCGGGCGGGGAAGACGCCGTTGAGTTGAGAAAACGTCGATTCGGAGATCAAGATCTGGCCGCCCGCGGCGTTGGCGCAGAGCCGTGAGGCGAGGTTCACCGCGTCGCCGATGACGGTGTAATCCATGCGCCGGGAAGAGCCGATGTTGCCGGCCGTCACCGGGCCGGTATTCACACCCAGGCCGATGTGCAAGCGCTGTTGGCCTCGGGCCTCCCAGTCGCGGTTGAGTTGCACCAGAGCCCGCTGCATCTCGATGGCGGTCTTGACGGAGCGCGGGGCATCATCGGGTTTGGCAATGGGAGCGCCGAAGACCGCCATGATGCCGTCGCCCAGATACTTGTCCAGGGTGCCGCCGTTGTCGAAGATCAGGTCGGTCATCTCAGAGAAAAACTCGTTCAGCAGCTCGACCACCCGCTGCGGTTCCATATGCTCGGACATGCGGGTAAATCCCCGGATGTCCGCGAAGAAGATAGTGGCGATCTGGTTTTCGCCCCCCAGATGGATCTGATCGGGGTTGGCGAGCACCCGGTCGACAATGGCCGAGTTCAGGAAGCGTTCGAGCGCCTTGCGTTCCAGAGCGCGCTGTGAGAGCTCCTCGTGTGAACGCACGTTGTCAAAGCTGATGGCCGCTTCCGCCGCGACCACCGAGAAGATGCTCAGCTCCTCCTTGGAAAAGGCGTAAGGCTTGCTCAGGCAGTCAACGTAGAACAGCCCAAAGACCTTGTCTTTGTAGATGAGCGGGGCGCACATCGCGGAACGGATACCCGAGATGCGCAGGCTTTCGCTCGAGGAGAAGCGCGCGTCTTCCACCACATCGTGGATCAACAAGGGCAGTCGCTCCGTGGTGACTCGATCGATGACCGCCCGGCTGAGCGCCACGCCGCGCGCCTTGCTTCTCAGCCTTTCGTCCTTGTAAAGCAGCACCGCCGGCCGGAAGCCGCCCTTCTCATCCAGGAGCATCACGAAACCCCGCTCCACGTTTTCCATCTGGAACACCAGTTCCATCACGCGCTGCATGATCTCCCCCGGCGCCAGAACGGAGGAAAGGGTCTTCCCCACGCCGAGGAGCAATTTGAGCGCCTTGTTTTCCTGCTCCAGGGATCTCAGGCGGTCTTCAATCCCCTGGGCGGGAGCCGTCCCGGCCTCGGCCTGGAGCCGCAGGGCCGTGCTCAGGCTCGCCGGAGAGGCCAGCTTACTCAACTCTCCGGTGGCATCCCCCACCTCGATGTGCAGCGGGAGCCCCACGGCCACCTCGTACTTCAGTTCGTACATGCCAAGGGTGACGCGGTCCTCATCCCCCAGCGGGTGCTCCTGGACCTGCTGGCCGTTCACAAAGGTTCCATTCAGGCTTCCCAGGTCAATGAGCAGGGTGGTGTCACCGGGAAGAACCGTGAGCCGGGCGTGATGGCGGGACACACTGGGATGGTTCAAAACCAAATCGTTCGAGTCCGCGCGACCAATATTGACGGTCGATCCGCTGATCTCGAAGATTTGGGTCTCATTCTTCGGATCGGTAATGACCAATCGAGCCATGAATCTTGTGGAGAGGCGACCGGCTGGGTCGTCTCTACTCCAGGCGCACGATGTCGGAAAACTCCGGCTTCATTCCGGGGTTCATCGTCACCACGCGCGCGCGGGAATTCGCCGCCTCCGCCTGGGTGACCTCCAGCACACCGACGCGCGTGTTGGGATCAGTGGCCTTGTAAACCGCCAGGTGGGAACCGGAGCGGATTCCCTGGGCGGTCCCAAGGTCCACGGTAACATCGTTACCCTTGATGTCCATGACGTAGCCCTGCGCCGCGGGCGTGGAGGTGGCTGGCTTTGTTGCAGCGCCGACTTCCGAGGCTGGCCCGGCGGTGGCAGCGACCTGGCCGGTCAAGGCAGTGAAGGCTTTCTGCTGCTCCGCGCGCACCTGGCTGATGGCCGCCTTCAACCCGGAGAAGTTTTCCTCGCCACTGAGGCGCATGGAAGAGACCAGTTGCTCCACGTCCTGGAAGGAGCGCTGCTGGCGGATGATGACCGCCTGAAGTTGCGCCTGGTTCTGGCGCAACTCGTTCAGTTGTGTGTTGAGGGTTTGCACCTGCGCTCCCAACGCCTGAACTTGCTGCGTCAGGGCGGCGAACTGGTCATCGAGATATTTTTGCTCTTCTTCTTTCCATTTGGGCCAGGCGGTGCTGGCACAGAAGAGCAGCAGGAAAACAGCAAGATAGGCCCGGCGCGTCATCATAGACCTCCGTCTGCTTCTCGGGCACCCCCCTTCGGATGCCCGCTTTACTGGCGGGGAAGGATTTCATTGACCGGAACGGACCCGTTCGCGGGCACGTCAATTTCCCGGCGGAGCGGGCGATAACCCGACAACGCGATGGTCAGCGTGTGGCGCCCCGGGGTCAGCCGGAAAGAGGTGGGCGTTTGCCCGCCCACCGGCGTGCCATCCGCGTAGACCACCGCCCCCGGCGGAATCGTGCGAACCTCCACAATGCCGGTGGGCGCGGCGGAGACGGCTCCACCCAAGTCCACCTTGCGGGTGATGATGGCCTGGTCCTTCATGGTGAACGTGCTGGAGAAGGGTTCCATCCCCGGCCGTTTGACCGTATAGGAATGCTGGCCCACCCCGACCGTTGCCCGCACCGGGCTCGCCCCGTAAGACTTGCCATCAATCAGGATTTCCGCTCCCGGCGGATTCGTCACGATGTTGATTTCGCCGGAGGGCATAGCAAGCTGAGCGTTGAGAGAATTGGTCCGTCCTCCCTCCACCGTTACGCTCTGCTGAACGGGAGAATACCCGTCTTTCGTGACCAGGACCATATGCGTCCCGGCGGGCATGTCCGCAAAGGTGAAAGGGGTCGCCCAGCCCGATTGGCTTCGCCCATCGATGGAAATGCTGGCCCCCGGGACATTGGAGGTTACGAGCAGTTGGCCGAACTTGGGAGCCGGGCCGGACCGGCTGGTTCCTCCGGGCGGCATGTGCCCAGCGGCGCGCGTAGCTTCGCCGCCCTTGCTGGCTTCGGCGCGCTGCTCCGGGGGCTGGACGGCGGGCTTGTTCTCCGTCGCCGCAGCCGCCGTGGGGGTCTGCGTCGCTGGCGCCTCTGTCGTCGTCCCGGCAGGTGTTGCGCCTCCCGTAGGGGTAGACGCGGTAGTCGTCGGCGTCAGGGGTTGGGTGGCAGGCGGCGGATTACTCTCAGCGGTCTTGAACTCGCCTTTACCGCGCAGGAAGAAGTAGTAGCCGCCCCCCAGCAGCCCCACCACTACAAGGGTAAGCAAAACCCACACCACCGGAGAAGTTGCGTGCTGCTCCGCCCGCGCGGGAGGGATAACATGCACGCTCATCGGCCGCACGGGTTGCGGCTCAACTGGCGCGGGGCGAGCTGCCTGAACGGGCGCGGGCGGCGGCGCCGGTGGGGCAACAGCCTCAGGCGGAGGAACCTTGAAAACCACGGTGGCGCTGGGTGCGGTGGCCCCGCCCAAATTCTTGTAGTTCTTCAAATCTTCCGCGAGCTCGCGGCAGGTCTGGTAGCGCTCCTCGGGATTTTTGGCCAGAGCCTTGGCGATGACGTAACTCAGTCCCGGGTGGATGGTGGCATCGAGCTCGCGCGGGGGAATGGGGTTTTCATTGATGATCTTGTAGATGACGGTGGTGATGTTCTGGCCGCCAAAGGGTTTTTCTCCGGTGACCAGCTCGTAGAGAATCACGCCAAGTGAGAAGATATCGGAGCGGCCATCGATGGGCCGGCCTTTCACTTGCTCGGGCGACATGTAATTCGGAGTGCCCAGGATTTGACCGGCCTGCGTCATCCCCATGGACATCATCTTGGCGATGCCGAAGTCGGTGACCTTCACCAGCCCACTATCCAGAATCATGATGTTGGCGGGCTTGATGTCGCGGTGGACGATCTTGTGCGCGTGCGCGTGGTCGAGCGCGCTGCACACCTGTTCGTACATGGGGATGATGGTCTCGATAGGCAGGAGGTGTTGCTCTTCCACCAGTTTCTCGACCGACTTCCCCTCCAGAAGCTCCATGGCCAGGTAGAGGATGCCCGCATCCTCTCCGAAGTCGTACACGGTGACAATATTGGGGTGAGTCAGGGCACCCGCAGCTTGCGCCTCGCGCTGGAAGCGGGCTTTGAATTCCTGGAATTCCGCTGGGGCAAGGCCTTCGGTCAACATCGTCTTGATGGCGACGGTGCGACCAATTATGGGATCGAACCCTTGGTACACAACGCCCATCGACCCTCGGCCCAGCTCAGCAATGATCTGGTACCGGCCTGCCTTGGTCAATGCTCCGGCCATGCGGGCCTCGCTTTCTGTCTCCGCGGATTCACAATCTAATCCTCTGGAGCCGATTGTGCTCCTTGTACGGTTAACTCACCACCCGCGGGGTTAAGCCAGTCCGCCTGTCAGGCAACCCCACCTTGGCGAAGCGTAGCGCAACAAGTGACGTAAGTCAACCAAGTTGCATCCCTTTACCAACCATCAATGCTGCATATTTTATCGGCTTGGAAGGCGTAGGACTAGAGTACCTTAGTACTCGGGGATGGAAACCGGCAGGCAACCTGCCGGCCTCGCCTACGTTCGAATCTCCGGGGGAGGAAGCGCTTATGACGGGACTCCGTGGATTGCCTGCCTCTCGCTGCCAGGGTAAGGACGCGCGGTGTGTGCCCTTGCGGAATGCTGCTCAAACATCTGGAATCATGAGGCGCCGAGTTCTCCGGGGGTCTGCAGGGGTGGCAGTTTTTGCCTTTTTCCTGGGCTGTCTATGGGTGGCCGGCAGCCCTCCAGGGTCGAAGGCTGTGGAGCCCCGGAGCGCTTCGCTGCCGGCGGGGACGCTGGTCTACCTGCGCCTGGAAACAGCCGTGAGCAGCAAAACATCCCACCTGCACGATCCGGTGGTGGCGCGAGTGGTGCGCGAGGTCCCTTGTCCAGCGGGCATCGCCATCCCACTGGGCGGAGTGGTGAAGGGACACATTGAAAGGCTCATCCCCAGTCCGAGTCCGGCGGAGCGCGCGCGCGTTCTCTTGTGGTTCACCGACTTCGAGATCTCGGGACAACCATCTCTAAAGATCCATGCGCACCTCTCGGAGGTGGAAAACGCGCGGGAAAGCGTCCTGCCCGATGGGAGCATCCAGGGAGTACTGGCGAGCGAGTTGCCCTTGACGTATCTCGAAAATGCCGTGGCCAAGCTTGGGAAATCCAACGCGGGTCTGGGCGAGAAGGCGCAAAAGACTCAGGCGAAAATCCTAGGCAAGTCAGACACCTCCATCGATTATCCCAAGGGAACGGACCTGGCAATCGTTCTGGATCAGCCCCTCGAGGTTGGCGGGGTCTCGTCGTCCGCCGTTCCCGAGCAACTGTCCGCCTCCGTGGCGACGCCTGTTGACCAGTTGCTGGCCGGCGCTCCGCAACGTGCTTCCGGCAAGGACGGAAAACCGGGTGATCCTCTGAACCTGGTCGTCATCGGCAACGCGCAGGAGATTCGCCGGGTGTTTCAGGAAGCGGAGTGGAGCGAGGCGGTACAGGCGACGGGCAAGACGGTCTGGGAGACGGTCCGCGCCGTGGCCGGGGATCGGGGTTATGGCGCCGCGCCGGTTTCTCAGCTCTACCTGTTTGGCCGGGCGGAGGACCTGGCCTTCGAGAAAATGCTCAACACCTTTGCCAGGCGACATCACCTGCGGCTTTGGCGCTCACCGGTCACAACCCAGGAGGGTCGCGAGATCTGGCTGGGCGCGGCGACACACGACTCCGGCCTGGACGTGCGGCCGGGGGTGGTTTCGCACGCCATTGACCCCGATCTCGACGCGGAACGCGCCAAGGTGGGCGCTGACCTTGTGGTGACAGGGCTCGTCGCGGCGGAACGGCTGGTCACGCGCCCCGATCCTCTCCAAGAGGGACTGACAGCCACCGGCGCGCCGTGGAAAACCGACGGACGGCTGCTGGTGTTGGAACTGAAGGCGCAGTAAGCGCTGGAGTTCAGCAGCGTTGCCATATCCGCAGCGAAATTCCAAAAGCGAAACCGGAAATTCGGATGCGCCTGAGACTCGCCATCAAAGGCCTTGGGACAGGTTAGAAGCCCCGCCACACCTACCCCCTTCATTGACAAGCTTTTGACGGACGGAATACTATGCTTGGTCTTGGCGCAGCCACGCGCGAGATTCTCTTGCGGGCAGGCCAAGGCCTGCGGCTCCAGAATGTTGGGTAGCATGGGGAGGGTTCAACGAGGCCCGGCGACGGATGTAGTTGCGTCGCTCCGCGAAGCACTGGACGCGGCGAGTTCCATCGCCGCGCTAACGGGCGCAGGAGTCTCAGCCGAGAGCGGCATTCCGACTTTCCGGGGAGCGGACGGCCTTTGGCGACAGTACTCCGCGGAGAAGTTGGCGACACCGGAAGCGTTCGAGCGGGATCCTCAACTGGTCTGGGAGTGGTACGACTGGCGGCGCACGCTCATCCGCAAGGCGCAGCCTAATCCCGGGCATGTGGCGCTCGCGGAACTGGAAGAGCGTAAGACGTCTCAAGGCGGCGCGTTCACGCTGGTTACCCAGAATGTGGACAGCCTGCATGACCGCGCGGGCAGCCGGAAGATTGTGAAACTGCACGGGGACATCTGGCTGGTGCGTTGCGTAACCTGTGGCCGCGTAGAGAGAAACGATCAAGTGCCGCTCGCATCCTTGCCGCCGCATTGCCGGTGTGGGGCATTGCAGCGGCCGGAAGTGGTATGGTTTGGCGAGGCGCTTCCCAGCCTTGCATGGGAGCGCGCCATGGAGGCGAGTTGCCGCGCCCAGGTCTTCTTGGTGATTGGAACTTCCGCAAGGGTTTATCCCGCGGCGGGTCTAGCCCAGGTGGCGCGCCAGGCGGGAGCCAGGGTGGCCGTGGTGAATCCTGAGCCGACGGAGCTCGAGGGCCTGGCGGACTGGGCGTTGCGCGGGCCCTCCGGAGAGATTTTGCCGAGGTTGCTATGACACAAGCATATCTGGATTGTTCATCCGGGATCAGCGGCGACATGTTGCTTGCCGCCTTGCTCGATGCGGGGTTAGACCCCCGCCGGCTTTTGGAAGAACTGAAGAAACTCTCCTTGGGATTCTATGAATTCAGGAGGACGCGGGCGGTGCGAGGCAGCCTCATCGGCACGCGGGTCGAGGTACGCGTGCCCGGCCAGCAGCCGGAACGGAAGCTCGCGGATATCGAAGCTCTGCTGAAGTCGAGCGAGCTGAAGGAGACGGTAAAGGAGCGCGCCCTCAAGATTTTCGGCCGGATTGCCGAGGTCGAGGGGAAGCTCCACAACCAGCCTGCGCAGGAAGTCCACTTCCACGAAGTGGGCGCTGTGGATGCTGTCATCGACGTCGTGGGCGCCTGCGTGGGGATGGAGCTGCTGGGGGTCTCGGAGCTGGTCTGTTCCCCCCTGAACGTGGGGGGTGGCCGGGTGGAGGCCGCGCACGGGTCGCTCCCGGTGCCTGCTCCCGCTACCGCAGAGCTGCTGAAGAACGTCCCCATCTATTCTTCGGGGGTGGAAGGGGAGCTGGTCACGCCGACGGGCGCCGCGATTGTGGCTACACTCGCTTCCAGCTTCGGGCCGATGCCCGGCATGAAGGTGGAACGCATCGGCTACGGGGCCGGGGAGAAGGAATTCCCCGGGCATCCTAACCTGCTCCGCCTCTTCCTCGGGCAGAGCGTGGAAGTGGTGAGAGCCCAGGCGGGCCCGGCGGGCGATGAAGTGATCTCCATCATGGAAGCGAACGTGGACGACATGAGCCCGCAGCTCTACGGGTATTTCGTGGAACGAGCTCTGGAGGCCGGAGCGCTCGACGTCACGTGCAGCTCGATTCAGATGAAAAAAAACCGGCCCGGCATCGCCCTCAGCATCCTGTGCACACCGGACAAGTGCGATGCCCTGGCCCAGCTCCTTTTCGAGCAGACGACGACCATCGGCGTGCGCATCCACGAGGCCCACCGCAAGGTGCTGGAGCGCGAGTCGGTGAGCGTGGAAACAGAATATGGCTCGGTGCAGGTAAAGGTGGCCGAGCGGGATGGGAAAGTCGTGAATGTGGCGCCCGAGTACGACGACTGCCAGCGCCTGGCAACCGAGAAGTCCGTGCCGCTCAAAGAAGTGTTACTGGCAGCACAGCTCGCTTATGCCCGGCGGAAGTGAGCGCCGGTCGCTGTCCGGGGTCTGTTGTCCGCTGCAACAGAGCGCTGGCGGCTGACCGCTGACAACGGGCGACGGACAACGGACAACAGAAGCATGAAGAAGTTCTATCTCACCACACCCATCTACTATCCCAACGCTCGGCCGCACGTCGGGAATTCGTACACCACGATGGTGTGCGATGCCATCGCGCGCTATAAGCGGCAGTGCGGCTACGACGTGGCTTTCCTGACGGGCACGGACGAACATGGGGAGAAGTTGGAACGTGCGGCGGCGGCTGCGGGAGTTTCTCCGTCGGAGTTTGTCGCCTCCAGGCGCCCGATCTTTTACAACCTTTGGAAGTTGCTCAACATCAGCCACACGCACTTCATTTATACCGACCGTCCCGACCACGCACGTTGCGTGCAGCGCATGCTCCTGCGGGCCCGGGATGCTGGGTATGTGTACAAGAGAAAATACGAGGGGCGATATTGCATCCACGACGAGCGATATATTTCGGATAGCACCGAGCCCGTCAATTGCGACGTTTGCGGCAGGCCCGCCGAACTGGTGTCAGAGGAGAACTACTTCTTCAAGCTCTCTGCCTTCGCGGACCGGTTGCTCGAACACTACAAAACGCATGGCAATTTCATCCATCCGGATTTCCGCCGCAACGAAGTCGTCAGCTTCGTCAAGAGCGGCCTCCGCGACATCTCCGTTAGCCGCAAGAGGATCAAGTGGGGCATCCCCTGGCCGGATGATCCCGAGCAGGTTTTCTACGTCTGGTATGACGCGCTCACCAGCTATATGACCGGCATTGGATTCGCGGAGGGAAATAACGGCAGTGCAGAATTTCAGAAATATTGGCCCGCCGATCTCCACATGGTGGGCAAAGACATTATCCGTTTCCATGCCGTCTATTGGCCGGCATTTCTGATGGCCGCGAACTTGCCCTTGCCGGAGACCATTTTTGCGCACGGCTTCCTTACCTTCGGCGGGGATAAAATGAGCAAGTCGAAAGGCAACGTGGTCTATTGCGAGCCGATTGTGGAAGTGCTGGGGGGCGCGGATGCGCTCCGTTATTACCTCTTGCGCGACATTCCCTTCGGCCAGGATTCCAGTTTCTCTTACGATGCGCTGATCCAGCGCTACAACTCGGATCTGGCGAACGATCTGGGGAACCTGGCCAACCGCACGGTGACCATGGTGAATCGCTATTTCGGCGGCGAAGCGCCAGCCGCCGGAGTGCCGATGCCTGGGGAGCGCGAGATCATGGAACTTGCGGCAAAGACCGCGGAAGAATTTCGCGCCCGCTTCGACGCCTGCGATTTCTCCCGTGGGCTAGAGGCCCTGTGGCAGTTCATCGGCAGGGTTAACAAATACTTGGTGGAGACCGAACCGTGGGCACTGGCCGGTGCTGGTTTGGAAACAAACAAGACGCGGCTTGCCACTATCCTCTACACGGCCGCTGAGGCGGTCCGCTTCAGCACCGTGATGCTCTACCCGGTGATTCCGTTGAGTGCCGAGAGGCTGTGGAAGCAGCTTGGGCAGAAAGGGAAGTTGGAAGACCAGCGCCTAGACGAGCTCCAGTGGGGAGGACTGAGAGCGGGCACGCGACTCTCACCGCCGGAGATCATCTTTCCCCGCCTGGAGAAAGAAGCGACGCTGAAGAGACTTTGGGAACTTGAGGAGGCGGAGCGCGCCCGAGCAACGACGCGAAAGGAGAGTGTCAAGCCAGTGGAACCACAACCGGAAACACAGCCCCAGGCTGAAGAGCAGAAAATCTCGATTGAGGACTTCGCCAAGGTGGACATGCGCGTCGGCGAAGTGAAATCCGCCGAGCGCGTCCCTGGTGCCAACAAGCTCTTGAAGCTCCTGGTGGATATCGGCAGCGAGGTCCGGCAGGTGGTGGCCGGCATCGCGGAGTACTACGAGCCGCCGAAGCTGATCGGCATGAAGGTGGTTCTGGTGACGAACCTCCAGCCCCGCAAATTGCGGGGCGTAGAATCCAACGGCATGATCGTGGCGGCTTCTGTGGGGGAGGAAGGAAAGCCTGTCCTCGTCACCTTTAAGGAGGACGTCCCGAATGGGGCGCGGCTGAAATAATTGATTCATTTCTTCATTGATTCATTGAGTCATTGAAGAGTTAAGGGTGGAGCGATCGCCTGCGGCAATGATTCAATGGATCAATGACTCAATGAATCAATTCTTCCTTGATTCTCACGCCCATCTTGATGATGCGGATTTTGACGCCGACCGCGAGGCGGTGATCGAGCGCGCCCGCGGCGCAGGCTTGCGATACCTGCTCCTGATTGGCGGAGGGGACAAACTCGAAACGTTGGGTTCAGCCTTACCCATTGCCGAGCGGCATGACTGGATTTACGCGGCGGGCGGCATTCACCCACACGAGGCACGCCACTTCCAGGACCCTCACGCCGAGCAAATCCGCAGGCTGGCGAACCATCAGAAAGTCCTGGCCGTCGGTGAAATCGGATTGGATTACTATTACGACCACTCGCCGCGCGAGGCGCAAAAACACGCGCTGATTCGGCAATTAGAGATCGCGCGAGAAGTGAAACTGCCGGTCATTATTCACTGCCGCGACGCCTGGGCGGACTTGCGCGAGATTGTTGAATCCCACTGGCGTACCAGTGGACTCGGAGGGATTCTTCATTGCTTCAGCGGCAGCCGCGAGGATGCCTTCACATTTCTTGATTGGGGTTTTCTGGTTTCATTTGCCGGCAACGTGACGTTTAAGAAGGCGGAGGGCCTGCGGGAGGTGGCGCGCCAGATTCCAATCGACCGGCTGCTGACGGAAACGGATAGTCCCTACCTTGCCCCCGTCCCTCACCGGGGAAAACGCAACGAGCCGGCCTACGTGCGCGAGGTTACACGCGCCCTCGCCACTCTCCGCAACCTGAGGGAAGAGGAGATGGGGCAGGCTGCGGTGCAAAACTTCCGCCGGTTCTTTCATTTGGCCTAGAGCCTCGCGCGCCTGCCTTTCCTGCTCGCAGAAGAACAAATCACTCAGCGCAGACCCCCGCGGCCGGTCTTGGGCGGCGCGCGTAGCCAAATGCGAAGCGAGAGCGGGAGAAGAAAGGCGATCGAGGAGTTCTATTTGGGAGAGAGGGGTGCATAAGCGGAGTGAAGTGCGCGCGCGTACTACCCGCCAGGTACTTTGGCGACCGCGTTCTTCAGGGTCCGCTCCAGGCGGTCAATCTCCACCTTGAGTGCTTTGAAAGCTTCTGGAGCTTCTGTCAGGTTGCCCTGGCGGGCCAACATTTCCAGATTGCGCACCGCCTGGAAAGCTGCCCGAGCGGCAAAGTTGCCCACCGAACCCTTAAGGGTGTGGGCAGCTCGTTCCAGCGCCTGGCGTTGTTGCTGCTCGATAGCCTCGCGGACGGCTGTCATCTGTTTTGGGAGGTCGTTAAGAAACAATTGCGCCAGCTCCCCCAGCAGTTCTCCATCTCCATCCAGGCGCGCCAAGGCGGCTTGCCAGTCGATGCATTCCTCGTGGGGAGCGGCGGGCGTGACGGTTCGGTCGGAAGAGATGACCAGTCGCTCGACGGCTTCAAAGAGTTCCTCAACCCGAATGGGCTTGGAAACGTAGCCGTCCATGCCGGCGGCCAGACAGCGTTCTCGGTCACCTTTCATGGCATGGGCGGTCGTGGCGATAATCGGCAGGTGCGTTCCGGCTGACCTTTCCCGCTTGCGAATGATCCGGGTGGTTTCCAACCCATCCATTTCGGGCATCTGCACGTCCATCAGCACCAGGTCAAAAGCTTGTTTTTCCAAGGCGGCCAAGACCTCTCGGCCATTCGCCGCCGCCACAACCGTGTGGCCGAGCTTTTCCAGGAGCCGCACAACAAACCTTTGATTGACGACGTTGTCCTCTGCCAAAAGGATTCGAAGGCGTTGCCGGCTTTCTCGCAGCGAATGACAGGTGACCAGAACCGGACGGCTGGCGGAGGGAGAAACCTGGCCCAGCAGTTTGAGGATGGCCGCCAACAGGTCCGCCTCCTGGATGGGCTTGACCAGGTAGGCGGAGATGTTTAACTCGCGGCACCGGGCGGCATCCCCTCGCTGGCTGCCGGACGTCAGCATCATGATGATCGCTCCTGCCAGCTTGGGGTCTTTCTTGATGTGCGCGGCCACGCTAAAGCCATCCATGTCCGGCATATGGCAGTCGAGGAGAACCAATGGAAAGGGTTTTCCCGCGTGGCTGGCTTCTGCCATGGCGCGGAGGCCCTGTTTTCCGCCTTCCGCCAGCGAGGGGAGCATGCCCCAGTGGGTGAGGATCCCTTCCAAAAGGTGCCGATTCGTTGCATTGTCGTCGACTACCAGCACGGGCATGTTGCGCAGTTGGGAGGGCTGCGCCGGAATAGTCTTCGGCGCCGGAACCTTTGCAACCCGGAACTTCGTGGTGAAGTGGAATGTGCTGCCTTTGCCTACCTCGCTCTCTACCCAGAGGCGACCGCCCATCATTTCCACCAGCCGGCAGGAAATCGTCAGGCCGAGGCCGCTGCCGCCGTACTTGCGGGTGGTGGAACTGTCGGCCTGCGCAAAGGCCTCAAAGATCACCCTTCTCTTCTCGGCAGGGATGCCAATCCCGGTATCCGTGACGGCAAAGTGGAGAGCCAGAGCGTCGTCGCTGGCCGCTGCGGCCTCCACGCTGAGGATCACCTCCCCACGCTCGGTGAACTTGATGGCATTGCCGAGGAGGTTGCTGAGGATCTGACGCAGCCGAGTGGGATCACCGACCAGGTGATCCGCTACCTCGGGGTGTGCACGAAAGGTAAGCTCCAGCCCCTTCTGGTGAGCGCACAGGGCGAACATCCTGATGGTTTCCCCCAGGCAGTCGCGCAGGCTGAATTCGACGAGGTCGAGCTCCAGCTTGCCGGCTTCGATCTTGGAGAAGTCCAAGATATCGTTGATCACTGTCAGCAGTGAATCGGCCGACGACCTGACCATGCTGAGATAGTCGCGCTGTTCCGGCGTCAGATCCGTATCCAGGGCCAGTTCGGTCATCCCCAGGATGCCGTTTATGGGGGTGCGGATCTCATGGCTCATGTTGGCCAGGAACTCGCTCTTGGCGCGCGAAGCCTCTTCGGCCCGTTGTTTCTCAACGGCCAGTTGTTCGAAGGCCCGGGCAAGCTGAGTGGCGTTTTTCTCCTGTGCCTCCCTGGCGACCTCCAGGTCTTGCGCATAACGCTTCAACTCCTCCTCTGCCCGCTTGCGTTCGGTGATATCGCGGTTGATGCCCACGATCCCCGCAATCTTTCCGCGGCTATCCCGCAGAGGCACTTTGCTGGTTAGAAGCCAATGCCGTTCGCCGGCCGGGTCGACGGTGGGCTCTTCGTGGTTGACCAAGGGTTGCCCGGACTGTATCACCGCCTGTTCGTCGGCGCGATACTGCGCTGCGAGTTCGGGCGCAAAGAAATCGAAATCCGTTTTCCCGAGCACTTCCTCCTGGCTTGTCGCCCCCAGCAGGCGCCGATGGGCGATGTTGTCGATGATGAGCCGACTCCCGGTATCTTTGACAAAGACGTTATCCGGAAGGTTGTCGATCAGCGTGCGCAACAGATTGCGTTCTTCTGCGACCTTTTCCTGGGCAACGGTCAGTTGCGCGTTCAAAGCTCGGAGCTCGGCCGTACGCGCCGCGACCTCATCCTCGAGGTGCTCGCGGTGTTGTTGGAGCTGTTCATCGCGGGCCTGAATCTGCGTGAGCATTTCGTTGAATCCGTCGATGAGCAGGCCGAGCTCATCCTGGCTGTGCTTGACGGCGCGGAGGGAGTAATTCTTTTCCACCGAGACGGCTTTGGCGGTCTGAGCCAAACCGAGAATCGGCTCGGACACGACCCGCTGGAGTTTCGAGGAGAGAAGAAAGGCGACAAACGACGAAACCAGCATGACCAAGCCGACGATCCCGGCATAGCGCTTCAGGCGCGCATCGGTCTCCCTAAGGTCAGACTCGATGTAAATCGTCCCCACCGGTTCGCCATCGAGTATAATCCGCCGGAAGATCGCCAGACGGCCCCTGCCGTAACGGCTCCCATCCGGTTGGGGGGCGGGGGGTAGAGAACTCCCCTTTACATCCTCGCGTTTGTAGCGGGCGAAGACCTCTCCGTCCCAGGTATAAGTACAGGCGGAAGTGATGTGGGGCTTGGCCCTCAGCGCGGATAAGATTTCCCTCGCGGAATTGGGATCATTGAAGGCCAAGGCTGCCGTGCTGTTCTGACCGATGATCTCTGCCAAGGTCGACAAATCGCGCGTCATCGCACGCCGGAAAGTGACCAGGTCGTAAAGCACAAAAGCCACACAGGCCAGCAAGAGCGCGACACTACTGGTCAGCATGATGATCACGGTCAGCTTATGTCGGATGGAGAGATCTCGGTAAGCACTCATCTTTGCTCTCTTACTCTCACTGCTCGTCGCGAACCACCTTGGCGACAAGCAGGAGCTTTGAACTGATCTTCAAGCGCGCGCGTTCCGCGGCGTCCACGTTCACCTCAAAATGCACCTTGTTGTCTTCCAGGAAGAAACTGATCACGCCTCCCATCTGCGTGAAACCTTCTGTCTCTCCTACGGTCAAGACACCGGCGGCTTTTAGCTTCGCGAGGATACTCCGCAGGTGCTTTCTCCCCGAGGAGCCGATGAAAACGATATGGCAGCCTTTGGCGTCTTCTTCCCACTTGAATCGCCGAATCACCAGCGCGCGGCCGTTGACGGTTTTGCCTGAAATGGTCTCCTCCAGCATGCTCCCGAAGGGGCCTTCGTCGAATATACCTAGGACGATAGGAGCGCGGGTATTTGCGGACGCGTCCGGGGGCCACTCCACGAACTTGGCAAAGTAGTAAAGGAAAACCGCCTTGACCTGGTATTCACTGGGTGATTGGGCGCGCGCCACCATGCTTGCAGCCAGCAGGAACACCAGGCCGGAGACTTCCGCTTTCCGGAGCCGAGGAGGGCGGACCAGAAAGAGGCCGGAGGTGGGCCATACCTGCGCCCCTTCCTGAAAGCCTTCGCGCGATTGCCCGCCGTAAGCTGCAACCGTCATGTGGTCTTTCCGTAAACGCTGCGCCTGGCCTGAGTGGCATGAAGCCAGCAGGCCTGGCCGAGCTCGAAGTGTCGGGGGCCGGGCAGGTTCTGACCGGCCACGCTCAGTTCGATCGACTCCGCCAGACGCCATCCCAGCCGCGCGTCGGGCTGAACTTCGAAGCCCGTGTAATCGTTGTGTTCGAGCCTGGCGCCCAAAGTCAACCCGAGGGAATACTTGAGGCGAACCTCATCCTGGACAAAGGGATGGCCTTGGTTCTCTGTAGCCTCTCCAAAGGGACGAGCTGCCGCTTCTCGCCCGGAGGAGATGGCGGTGTAGCTTGCCCGGCTTTGCCGCAGCCTCGGAGTTTCCCTCTGACCACCTCAACTGTTTCTTCGGCAATGATTAAGACGGACTTGAGACCAAGGGGGGATATCTGTGAACTGACCGTCGGGGCACTGTGAGGGGGGAGTAGGGCAAACCCACACTCAGCATTTCTGCCCTTTTCTTAAGGTTGGAGTAGGGCCGTCTTTGTGGTGCTGGTGCCTGCGAGGGCGCCGCCCGGGCGCAAAGGATAAAAGGTCCGTGGATCGGGCAGTTGAAGGAGCTTTCGCCGGTCCCCACCTGGTCGATTCTGGGAGGGATAAAGAGTTCGCTCTCCTCCTTACGCATGCTTCTCCCTTGTCCGGTCTTCTTGCTGTTGGCTAGAAGTAAAGGCTACGTGACAAGCTCAGGAGCCGCCGGAAAGGGGGAATTGGCGACTGGGGGCCTGCGGGTCGAGATTCGTGACGCGGGATGGGGGGTGGTCGAATACGCGGAGCGGACAGAGTAATGGAGCAAGGTAAGCATCTCCTCCAACAAGTCCAACTTCCGGCTTCCCTTCAGTCCCTTTTTGTGGGAGTATGGGATTTCTCGGGCTCATCCTCTGGTTTCGGTTCGACGCTCACTTTCAGGTTTCCGAGCAGGAGAAGCGGTGGAGAATCAGCGCCTGGCAACGATCAAGAATCTGACCAGTAAAGAGGTTTTTGACCTGGTGCGCTCCGACCTCCAGAAGGTGGAGGAGGAGTTCTGTTTGCAGACCGTTTCGAGCGTCCGGCCGATCACCCAAATTGGCCAGTATTTGCAGGTGAGCGGGGGTAAGCGGCTGCGACCGGCCTTGGTTCTTCTTTCCGCGAAGTTGTGCGGTTACGGGGGGCCGGCAGCCATCCGCCTGGGCGCCGTCGTGGAACTGATTCATACCGCCACGCTGGTCCACGACGATATCATCGACGAGGCCGACACCCGCCGCGGCCGCCCTTCCACCAATTCCCGCTGGGGCAACCACATCAGCGTGCTGGCGGGCGATTGGCTTTATATGCAGGCCTTCAACGTCGCCCTGGCCGAACGCAACTTCAAGATCCTCGATCTGCTCATCGGGCTGACCCAGGTGATGGTGGAAGGTGAGCTGCTGCAATTGAACTCCCTGCGGAAAATGGACGTGACGGAAGACGATTACCTGGAGCTGGCTTACCGCAAGACCGCCTGCCTCTTCTCCGCCTGTCTCCGCCTGGGCGCGGTGCTGGGGGGTAGATGTGAGGACGAGGAATTGAAGCTGGGCTCCTATGGCATCAACCTCGGCCTCGCCTTCCAGCTCATTGACGATGTTCTGGATTTCACCTCCTCGGAAGAAGTATTGGGCAAACCCATCGGCAGCGACCTGCGGGAAGGGAAGGTGACTTTACCGCTGATCTATTTGCTGAAGAAGTGCCGTCCCGAGGAAGCCAAGAAGGTCTCTTTGGTGCTGGAGGAAGGCGGATTTGGCTCCGTGACCTTTGGTGAGATCTTGGAGCTGATGGATCGCCATGGAACCTTGCAGGCCGCCCGGCAAAAGGCCCAGCAGTTCGCCGAACAGGCCAAGTGTAGCCTGGATATCTTTCCGGATTCCCAGTACAAGGACGCGCTGCGATCGCTCCCGGAATTCCTTGTGGATCGCGAGTTCTAGCCGCGCGAGCGCGCCCCCCGGGCATGAAACCTCATCACGAGATAGAAATTAAGTTGGAAGTTCGCCACCCCAGGCTCCTGAAGAAGCGCCTGGCGGCCCTGGGGTTTCGTGCGGTGAAGGCGCGTCACCTCGAGCGCAACTACATGTTTGATTTTCCCGATCGACGACTGCGGAAGGCGCGACGCCTTCTGCGTTTGCGCTTTGCCGGCCCACAACCCCTCCTCACCTACAAGGGATCCCCACTCCATTCTCAGCAATATAAGATCCGGTCGGAGATCGAGACCCACGTCGAGGACGGTCACCGGCTGCGGCGCATTCTGGAATGCCTGGGGCTGAAGGAGACGTTTCGGTTCGAGAAATACCGGACCGTCTACGCCCAGCCCACTACGGCCGGCGATGGCTCTCATCGCCTGGTGGTGTACGATGAGACGCCCGTCGGGGATTACCTCGAACTCGAGGGTTCAGAACGATGGATTGATGAGGTCGCGCAAAAGCTCGGCTACCAGCGGGAAGATTACATCACCGCAAGTTATGCTGCTCTTTTCTTCCGGAAGTGTTCCAAACTTGCCAGGGTCCCCGGAAACATGGTCTTTGATTAAATCTTGATTGGGTTCCGGGGCAGCTTGGGCTATAATACATTCGGTTGTGGCACGGACGGCCACAGGTCGCCGGGCCGGGAGGGTTTTGCTATGGAAGGACTACTTCAGCCAACCCATCTGATCTTCATCTTGCTGATCGTCTTGATCCTGTTCGGTCCAGGAAAGTTGCCGGAGTTGGGGAAAGGCTTGGGGAAGGGTATTCGCGAGTTTAAGGACGCTCTCCGCGGAGGTCTGGAGGCGTCCTCCGACAAGAAGGAAGAAGAGAAGAAAGCCTAGCACTTCCTGTGGCGTCTTGTCCCCCGCAAGGTTCTCTCGGACCCTTGTTTCCCGATTTCCATTAAGCTGTTCAAGCAAGATGCGACTGCTCAGTCTGGCCTGGGGAGTGTCCTGGCCATTTGAGTTGCACTGAGCGCGCGGTCGGGCCATAGCGAGTCGTGAAGGAAGCGGGGAGGGCGTCGCGCCTCCCGCCATCGTTGACGAGGATTTTCAGCCTGTGTTATAAACAGAAGAGTTGGCAAGCGAGGAAGAAGTCCTTTTTTTCGTGCTACCGCACTCCTCGGTAGCTCAATGGTAGAGCATTCGGCTGTTAACCGAAGGGTTCCAGGTTCGAGTCCTGGCCGAGGAGCCAAGTTCCTTTTTGCTGCCTACACATTTGCAGGTTTTCCTCCGCGGAGAAGGGCCCGGGGAGTAGGGAAGCCGCGACAGGAGCTGTCTAGTCGCTGCCTGCCGAGCTGCTTCGTGCCGCCGTGGCCGCCACCTTCTGGCCCGCCGCGGCCGGCAGCCACTCCCCTGAGCTTGCTTCGCCCCCACACTCCAACCGCGTCAGGGGATGCGACCTGACTGTACAGCTTCATCTCAGAGATTGATCTCACCGAAGATCGTCAAGTAGAATCAGCCCGCTAAATGCTGGTTTGAATCGTTCACCTCGGGCTTTCGCCGGAGCTTCCGTCTTGAGAACAGAAGGGCACGCCGTTCGATTACAGTACTCAAACCAGCGCGGTTCTTGGCACAATTTCCCGCAGCGAAGACGAACCCCGGTCCCGGTGGTTTGTCCGTTGCGCAGGGGTTGGTGAAGTGATGGATCACTTTTGGCTGGGCATGGCGATCATTTTTTTCAGCGGAGTGTTCAACGGCAGCTTCGCCCTGCCCATGAAGTTCATTCGCCGCTGGCATTGGGAAAACCTCTGGCTGGTCTTCGCTCTGGTAGGGATACTGGCGATGCCCATCCTGCTGGCCATCACCTTTGTGCCGCGATGGGGCGAAGTGCTTCGAGGGACTTCTTCCCACGCTCTGGCCTATCCGTTGGTCTTTGGTTTTCTGTGGGGAATCGCGCAGGTGACGTTCGGCTTGGGGATTAAGGCGATGGGGATGGCGTTCGCGTTCGCCGTCGTTTCCGGCCTGGCGTGCCTTTCCGGGTCGCTGGCTCCTTTGCTGGTGCTGAATCCCTCGGACCTCTTTCGTTCGCGAGGCCTCTTCCTGCTTGCCAGCATGCCCCTCCTATTTCTGGGCCTGATTCTCTGCGGGAAGGCGGGCCGGCGAAGAGAAAAAGACCTTTCCTTTCCGGGTTCCACCCCAGAATCCCCCGGCGGAAAGTTTATGACGGGTTTAGCCATTTGTATTTTCACCGGGATATTTGGTTCGAGTTTCAATCTGGGTTTTGCCTTCAGCGGGGATATCCTCCGTAAGAGTATGGAACTGGGCGCCCGCCAGGTGACGGCGACTTACGGGGTGTGGGCGCTGGTGTTCTCGGCGGGTTTCATTCCCAATCTCCTTTACTGCGTGTATTTGTTGTTTCGAAATTCTTCCTGGTCTTTGTTCCGCGAGGCCGGTTGGATGCGGGAGGCGATGCTCGCGGTCGCCATGGCCCTGCTCTGGCTGGGTGGGGTGACCAGCTATGGTATCGGGGCAATTCTTGTCGGACGATATGGCACCTCGGTAGGTTTTGTTCTTTTTATGGCCTCGAGCATTCTCTCGGCAAACGTCCTCGGCCTTCTGACAGGAGAGTGGAAGGCTGCTAAGACAGGAACCCGGCGGCTGCTCTGGGCCGGCGTGGCGGCGATCCTGGCCTCCATCTTGGTTCTGAACCTGGGCGGAGTGTTGGCGTGAGCCGGGCATCAATTTGCGAAGCTCCCCGACGGCTATTGCACCTTGATCATGACCACCCCATGCATGGGAACCTCGGCCGTGAGGCTGCCTTTGAAGACACCCAGGTCCTTTCTAGCCCAGAGGTCGCGCACCGCGGCGGTCTCTCCCACTGCGATGTCTTGGAAGTAGGCCGTCACCGGCATGGCGGACTCACCGCGGTTAAACAAGCCCACGGCCTTGCTGCCATCCGCAAGCGGTTTGACCCAAACCTCGAGCGGGCCCTCCTGCGCGACTCGGCGACCCTGAACGCCGGCGGAGTCCTGGTCAACCGCGATGACCTCGGGATTCGTCAAAATGGCCAGCGTCTCCGGAGTCATCTTCGCAATGTCATTGTTGGCGAGGAGGGGAGCCGCCAGCAGGCACCACAAGCTCATTTGGGTGCGGTTCTCATCGCCCGTCATCTTACCGAGCCCCACCAGCAGCATATCGGGGTCGTTCCAGTGGCCGGGTCCGGCAAAGCGTTCGAGCCCATCCTGTTGGAAGCCTACAAGCGAGATCCGGTCATAGTTGTAGTCGAGATCACCCGTGGTACGCCACATGTTGCCGCCTACCGAGGACCCCCACGCCCAGACGCGCTCGAGACCGTACTGGCACAGGCTGTAAACGATGGGGCGCCCGGTGCGAAGAAGCGTGTCATGCATCTTCCTGTAGGCGGCTTGCATCTCGCTCGGCCTGTAGACCTCACTCGCGCTGCACCAGTCGTACTTCAAGAAGTCGACGCCCCAGGCGGCGTAGGTCTGGGCATCCTGTTCCTCGTGGCCATAGCTGCCTTCGTAGCCAGCGCAGGTTTTGGGTCCTGGTGAAGAATAGATCCCGAATTGCAAACCCTTGCTGTGAATGTGGCCGGCCAGGGCTTTCATGTCGGGGAAATTGCTGTTGGGATGGATCACACCCTGCGCATCGCGCGGCCCTTGCCAGCAGTCATCAATGTTGACGTACACATAGCCAGCGGCCTTCAAGCCGCTCGATATCAGGGCGTCCGCCTGAGTTCGCAGGATGGCGTCCGTCACCTTGCAACCAAAGCCATACCAGCTATTCCAGCCCATCGGCGGTTTAAGGGCGAGTTCGGTTCCTTGAGCAAGCAGCGCCGAACTCCCGCAGCAGAGAAGGATGAAAGCGACACGCAAACGGGCAATCCAGCGGGTTAAGGTTCTTCTCATTGTTGGACTCCTATCGATGATTGTAAATTATGGTGACAGCGTCAGGGCTCGGCTTGAGCCGTTTCGTTGAGTGCAGGCCCAATCATCATTTCCGGCCTTTAGGCCCTGATTCGGCAGGGCGGGATCGGCGGCTGAAGCCGCTGCAGGAATAAATAAGGTTGCGCGCTTGCGGCACCCGCCGCGGCGGGAAGTCGTGCCCTGACGAGGAGTTTCGTCACTATATTTTGCCATTCTCAATATTATGAAGATATCTCGAGGCGAGGCTGATGAATGCCTCAAGGCCACTCCCCGTGAGGTTTGTTCTGATCCGAAAACCCCCTCGGCTCACTCCGGGTGGATGTCCAACTCGATCCACTCCACCGGCGAACCGTTTTCCAGGCGCTCCCGTAAAGGCACGCGCAGGACGCGATCGCGGATCGGAAGGCGGCTCTTCTTGACCTCTCCGCCGAAGCAATGTTCAGCGGCCTCTGCGTAACCTGCCTGCCCACCCGCGCGTTGCAGGGTGAGTTCACCATCGCCAAAGGGGACCACCGCCAGCTTCGAGGCGCGCGCAATTCCCTCGCGGGTTTTCGAAGCCACCACCACCGAGGCATTGGTCTGAACGAGGTCGCGGAACTTCCCGGTCCCCTTGCGTCCATCCAGGCGGCGGTTGCGCAGCGCCACTGCAACCACCTCCTCACCCTCGAGCCGGGCCCACGACGACGATCGGGCGCCGCGGGCGGGACCGAGATAGTCCGCGTCAACCGGCTCGATCGTAAAGGTGTTGGTAGGCCGCAAGACGTGGGTCAGGCCATTGTATTTCGCGATTCGCTGGGGCGTCGGCATGCTGTCTTGCTCGTCGCCCGTGAAGCTGTTCAGCGAACCGAGCGTACCGATGAGAGCCGAGTCAAACCAGATCTCAGGTATCGTGATCCAGTCGTATCCGCCCGACCCATAGGTTGGCATACCGATTTCACCCAGCAGGCTGCTGAAGAAAAAGCGGCGATTAGCTTCCAGGTCATACTCTCCCGCGCACATGAACAGATCATCCGGGCTGTGCAGGTCGAAATAGTCGATAAAAAGCGGGGATAAGCAATAGTACATCACCACCAAATCAGGATTTTCTTCCCGCATCGCTTTGACAACGACCTCGAGCCCTTTCAGCAGCACCCGCTCTCCTGCCCAGCTCATGTCTTGCGGCGCGGCATTAGCAAGCGAGGGTATCTCATAGCCAAAATCAAATTTGACCAGGTCCGGCTTGTACCGTCGGACGAACCCCTTGGCCAGATCCCTCAGTGCCCGTTGAACTTCAGGCTGGGTAAAGTCCAGGATGTAATATCGCGTTGAACCCTCTTTGGTGGTGAAGGGTTGGTCGTCCGGTGCGCGGAGCACGTGTGCCGGAGTCAGACCCAAGTCGGAGGGGTCTTCGCACCGCATAAAAGCTGCCCATAGTCCCACACGATACCCTTCGGCGCGGAGGCGCTGGAGTATCTCCTCGAAGTGAGGAAACCTCTCCGGCGAATGGCGCAGGTTGCCGTACTTCCCCTCCCATTTCGCATCGATGACGAACATCCCGGCCTTCATGCCCGAGGCCTTAAAGCCCTCATAGATCGCATTCAACGTTGCCTCGTCAAACCGGTCCCACTCCTTGCCGAGGGCGACTTCCGCCCCCCACGTATTGAACTGCGGACTCACTACAATTGAGTTCTTGTACGCCGAGTTGGTTTTCTTGGAGATCACGCCTGCCTTCACGAGTCCCAGGTAATAGCGGCGCATCGCCTCGTAATAGTTCGGACCCACCGCCCAGTACAGCTTGCCGCCCAAGGGCAGGTGCCCGGGGCCGCGCAAGTGCCCCCACAAGTCGCTGCGGAAACTCACGACCAGACTATGCTGGCCACTTCTCGTCTCGAAAAGGAGATCGCCGTTGGGGAGTTCTGCGAGCCCGCAGCAGAAGGCCTCAGAGAGGTGCTCGGTCATAGCACCTTTCAGATTCATGGACGAATTGCGGTGAAATCCGCAAAACAAGTGAGCGGGCAGTCCCCACTGTTGCAGCAGCCCCGGCGCCGGAGAAGAACCCCGACCAAGCCAACTGGTGAGCTCCACGCCCATGTCCGAAGTCACGATCGGGCTGATGCCGGAGGATTCGCTGATACCTGGGAGGATA
>Ga0315280_10000282_pt1 | contig 95207 bp, 72 predicted proteins | sample YL17G06_40_MG_FD_203697 | JGI IMG/M metagenome (GOLD analysis project Ga0315280, IMG submission 203697) | Sediment microbial communities from Yellowstone Lake, YNP, Wyoming, USA - YL17G06_40 | ecosystem: Environmental > Aquatic > Freshwater > Lake > Sediment | place: USA: Wyoming | collected...
CCCAAGGCTCGGTTGGCTACGCTCACCGAGCCTTGCCCTTTCTTAGTATCTCTTTTAGCTGCTTCAATCCTTTCTTCCCCATTATCTTATCCTTACCAGGGGGATACCATGTCTGTTCCGTTTCCCACGAGGCAAAGGAAACTTGCTTGCTTTTGCTAAATCTCGATAGTAGGATATTTTGAACTCTGGCCCATAATATATGTCTATAATTAAGGGAGACAAGAAACGAAAAACAAGGAGGGGAAAATGAAAAAGGAAAGGTTTAAAATTGCTGCTCTAGCCGTTCTTCTGTTCCTGATCTCGGTGCCGGCATTCTCGCTTACCTCCATGCTCAAGGGCGACTTGGGAGATTCCCATAAGCTCGTTCAGGATGTGATGGCCAAATATTTCAGCATCGCGACGGCTGCGGAGGCGAGGGGCGCTCTGGAGGCGCTGGGGCCGGACAGAAAAGCCAAGCTTGCAAATTTTCTGGGCGAAACAGGAAAAGCTGCTGTTCTTGCCAAGTGCCAGGGCGAGGGATGCTCGGTGATCGGGGAGCTCAAGCCAGCCGGGCAGATAAGCGAGGCTGACTTTCAAAAGGCATTTCCTGAAATTATCGGCATCGCCAATAATTCTCTGCCCCTGGATAAGTTCCAGAAATTTATCGCGGCCGACGCGGACAATATCGGCCCGGAAGCCATCCTTATGGGCTGGCAGGGCCAGCAGAAGTTCTGGCAGATAGTCCAGGATCAAAGCCGGCAGGAGACGATTCTGAATGCGACCCCGGACTGGGCATTGCTTGAGATCGGCCTGAAACGCCTGGCGGAAGTCAAAGATTATTCCTCCATCGCTTACAAGCAGGAGTGGCTGAAAGGAAAGTCCAAAGTTCAAGGTGAGGAAAAGATTCTTTTCAACAACAGGCAAAACCCGAGAGGCATTTATATGAAGTGGCTGGACGGCCCGTGGAAAGGCCGCGAGCTTGTCTATAACGAAGTGTTGAACAAAGACAAAATCAGGGTTCGTGAAGGCGGGCTTTTGGGCAAAGCAGGGGCTCTGTGGCTTGATTACACGGGCGATCTGGCTCGCCGCGGAACCAATCATACGGTACCGGAAATGGGTCTGAAATTTTTTATGGACATCCTCCAGAAAGACTGGAAGCACGCTCAAGGAACCAATGACCTGAAGCGGGTCAATAAAGGCATCCAGTTGCTTGACGGCCGCAAGGTTTATGTGATGGAAATCACTCTTCCCAAGGACCCCAAGGCCGGATATTACTGCTACCGCAGCATCCAATACATTGACTACGAGGCCGCGTTTGAGCCCAAAATCGAAAACTATGACTGGAACAACCAGTTCCTGGAATCCTATTACTACACCGAGATCAAGTTCAACCCGGGCCTGCCTGATAACACCTATGACCCCAAAAACCCGGAGTACAATCTATAGGCGGTTTGGAATCTTTATTTAGGCTTCAAGGGGCGGTCAGCTTGGCCGCCCCTTTTCATCAGTTTTATTAACCATCACCCCTTTCGCATTCTCCTCGTAAGTTTGATCAAAGGCTTTCCTGTCCGCGGGGTTTACTCCGCCGTAGTCCCGAGTATGCCGAGGAGCGAAGGCGGATGCTCTTGCGCTTGCCATTAGCGGGTTTTGTTTGTAGGATATTTTGCAATGACCGACGCGGTGCCCAGGAATTTCAGCCGCTACCAGGTGATCGGGATTTTGGGCCGGGGATCAATGGGGGTTGTGTTCAAGGCCAAAGACCCGGTGATCGGCCGGGTTCTCGCGGTGAAAAGCGTGCCTGAGAGCTTAGGGCTGGACTCGGGCAAGAAGCAGGAATACATCAAGCGCCTGATCCAGGAGGCCAAGGCCGCGGGCAATCTCCAGCACCCCAACATCGTCACCATCTTTGACGCGGGAGAAAGCGAGGCCGGGCCTTTCATCGCCATGGAATACCTGGACGGGGTCACGCTCAAGGAAATTCTCGCAACCGGGAAAAAGCTCAGCCTGCCCCAGCTGGTTGAGCTTGTCCGCCAGGTGGGAGAAGGCCTTGATTATGTCCACCAGCGGGGAATAGTGCATAGAGACATCAAGCCCGCAAACCTGATGATCGTCGAAAATAACCTGATCAAAATAATGGACCTGGGGATTGCCAGGCTTCCTTTCTCGGACCTCACCCGGGAGGGACGGCTGGTCGGCTCGCCCAGCTATATGTCGCCCGAGCAGCTTCAGGGCGAAAACCTTGACGGCCGCTCAGACCTCTTCAGCCTCGCGGTGGTCGTTTACCAGGCCGCAATCGGCAAGAAGCCTTTCCCCGGACAGAACATCCAGGAAATTTGCTGGAAGATTATTCACGATGACTTCATTCCCCCGGGCAAGGCCGGGCCCGGATTCCCCCGGGAGTTTGATGCAATCATCGCCAAAGGTCTTGCCAAACACCGCGACAAGCGCTTCCAGACCGGAAAAGAGATGTTCGAGGCTATGCGGAAACTTCTCGGTGAAAAAGCGGAGCGATCAGCCGAGCAGACAAAGTCAAGAGTGGTAAAGCCGGAGGATGAAGAGTCCGCGGCCCGGCTAGAGCCGGGCGTCTCCGCTGAAACTAGCATAACCGGGCCGGCCGCGGCCGCGCCAGCCCCGGCGAAAAAAGAAGAGCCTTCAATCTATGATGAAAGCTCATCGCTCACCTCAAGCTCGGAGTCCGAGATAGACGACATCTTCCGCGACCTCACGCTTGTGCACCGAAGCCTCAGGCTCAGGGAGGATGAGGTCAGGATAAAAACCTGGCAGGTTGTTCTCGGCATAATTTTGGGCGTCGGATTGATAAGCGCGTTGATCTGGCTCTTGCTGAAGGGATAAGAAGATGCTGGTCAAATGTCCGGGCTGTGCGGGAAAATTGAATCTGGGTGATGAGCTTTTTGCGGAAAAGGTTGTGGTGCGATGCCCGGAGTGTCTTCAGATTTTCGTGGCTCATTCCCAAGACCTGGTCCAAGAGGGCGAGGCGAGCGGAGAAGCGACTCTTCTCGCTTCCGACAAACCGGCCCGGAAAAAACCGCTCTGGCAAAATGAGTCTCCTACCCTGTCCGTGATCCGGGGGCCGGAGCAGGGAATTCATCTTCGCATAAAAAAGGATGAAATGGTCGTCGGAAGAGAAGACGCGGACCTTATCTTGAGCGACCCGCTGGTCAGCCGCTGGCACTGCCGGATTTTCAGAGAAAAGACCAGATATTATCTGGAAGACCTGGGGTCAACCAACGGCACCCTGGTCAATAAAAGAAAAATCCAGCGCGCGGAGCTTAACCACCTTGACGAGATCGAGCTCGGCCAGACTCTCATCGTTTACAGCGAGCGGGGAGAGAAACAGGAGCAGCTGGCTGAAGACCTGAGCGCGGAGCTTGGCGCTCTGCGCGACGAGACCAGGGCCAAAAAGCCGGCCGAAGAGCAAAGAATGCCCTGGGGCCGCGAATTTTATCTTGAAATTATGTCATCAAAAGACAAGGCAAGGTCGTTCCCAATCATTCAGCCGCTTCTGATCCTGGGCCGGGGGGAAGAAGCTAACCTGAAACTTGAGGATGAGGAGGCCTCAAGAAAACACGCTATGATCGAAATCCTGTCCCGGGATAATGTGTTTATCACCGACCTCGCCTCAGCCAATGGAACCTTCCTTAACGGCGTCCGCATCCGCTCCACCCGGCTCAAACACAACGACATCCTGAGACTCGGCCAGACCGTGCTCAAATTCATCATCAAAGATGTGCCTTGAAGATGAAGCAGATGACAACTATGATTTCACCCTAATCAATGGGTTTTCTGAATTTTATATTTGTGAAGGGGTCAGATTGCGACCCCATCATTGACAGTGGCTGATAAAACTGACTATAATTGTCGTAGGCAGATAAATTTTATATGAATAAAGATAGCGCCAGAGCACATACAAAAGTTTTACATAAATTTCCCGGGGACTTACCAATCGAAAGAACGAAGCGAGAGGTGGATATTTGCAGGAATGAAGTTTACGACGGAAAGCACTTAAGGGAGAAGAATAAACTCCGCTTTGAAGATCGAGTCGCTCATGATTGGTATAGATTTATCTTGTCTTTCCCCCCCCATCTCGTGCGAGGGTGTATTGAACGATTTGGCCTAAATCAGGGTGATACAGTACTAGATCCTTTTTGCGGGACCGGAACCACGCTGGTCGAGTGCAAAAAGGTTGGCATCAAAAGTATCGGCATTGATACTAATCCGATGGCTTGTTTCGCCAGCCAGATAAAGGTCGACTGGGATGTGAATGCAAACGATATGTGGAATTGCGCCACCCAAATTGCAAAAATTGTTTCAGAGAGATTAAATGCGGACGGTATAGAGGAAGAGAGTTTGCCATTATTCTCCGCGGGGCGAAAGGCCAGGGGCAACTTGCGCACACTAAACCCAGATGCGAGAAAGCTATTGCTTAAGAATTCAATAAGTCCTGTGCCCCTCCACAAAACGCTGATATTGTTAGAAACCCTGGCTGATTATAAAAGGGAGCGATTTTATGGGCACCTTCGTTTGGCTCTTGCGAAAGCAATAGTGTTCGGAATAAGCAACCTGCATTTCGGACCGGAGGTTGGCGTCACCACGCCCAAAAATGACGCGCCCGTGCTGAAAATATGGCTGAAAAATGTTCAGACTATGGCTGAGGACCTCCAATATTTGCGAAAGCAAGGAAATGGCCAAGCTGCTGTTCATCGAGCTGATTCCCGGCAGATTATCAACATTCTAGATTCTGGATCAATTGACGCTGTAATAACTTCTCCCCCGTACCCGAATGAAAAAGATTACACTAGAACGACTCGCCTGGAGTCGGTTCTCCTGGCTTTCATTTCAACTAAGGAAGACTTGCGATCAATTAAACAAGACCTAATAAGATCCAATACACGCGGGGTCTACAAATGCGACATCGACGATAAATTGGTCGCTGATAATGAGGAGATACAAAAAATCGCCAATGCCATCGAGAAGCGCAGGATCGCACTTGGTAAAACCTCAGGGTTCGAGCGGCTTTATGCTAAAGTGACCAGGCTTTATTTCGGTGGGATGGCGCGCCACCTTTCAAATCTTCGCCCTGTTTTGCGGCCGGGCGCCCGACTAGCTTATGTCGTGGGAGATCAGGCATCCTATCTGAGGGTCTTAATTAGAACGGGCAGCTTGCTCGCCGAAATCGCTAAATCGCTGGGGTATGAGGTGATAGACATCGATTTGTTTCGAACCAGAGGGGCAACTGCTACCAAGGAGCAGCTTCGAGAGGAAATTGTTTTTCTGCGCTGGCCGGGATGTCAAAATTAGAATTGGAAGGGAATTATGAGCAGACAGAATATTTACTTATCCATAATAGAGAAAATATTCCTCTCAAAATATAAGAGCGGAAGGGAACAACTGGATTTCGAGCGGGAAGAAATTGTAAAATTTGCTAATAGACACAGAATTGCGCTTCCCAAGAATCTGGGAGACCTAATCTACAGCTTTCGATACAGAGCATCCCTGCCAGAAAGTATCCAATCTAAGGCAAAAGAAGGTATGATGTGGATCATCCGGCCAGCCGGTCGCGGGAAGTATAGGTTCGTTTTGGTGGCTAATAGACCGATAACACCAAATCAGAATATGACAGCAATCAAGGTTCCCGATTCTACTCCCGGAGTAGTGGCCAAATATGCATTTAATGACGAGCAGGCGCTTCTCGCCAAAGTTAGGTATAACCGGCTCATAGATATATTTAGCGGTGTTACTTGTTATTCTTTGCAGAATCATTTGCGCACCACTGTTCCTGCGATGGGCCAGGTAGAAACTGATGAAATTTATGTGGGGGTTGACAAAAAGGGTAGCCATTATGTTTTTCCGATCCAAGCGAAAGGTGGAACTGACAGACTCAGCATAGTCCAGATTGAGCAAGATTTTGCGGTATGTGCTCATAAATTCCCATCATTAATATGTCGTCCTGTAGCAACCCAATTTATGAATGATGACGTTATTGCAATGTTTGAGTTCGGTGAGGACGAAAATGGTGTGGGAATAGTCTCAGAGAAACATTATAGGCTCGTCCCCCCGGAAGAAGTTACGGAATCCGATTTGGCTAATTATCGGAGTCTCGGTTCTGGTTAAGCATCGATCAGGACCGGCGCAATAACTAAAGAGGTTTGTTGTTAATAAGTTTTTTATTTTACTGTGTCAGAATGTTGGTTTTCTCCACGCGGTCCCGTGCCCCGACTACGCCTCATATTAGCTTGTTAGCTGCGCTGCTAGGTGCTATGATTTGATATTGAAATGACGGATCGGCAAGAGCCATCAAGCTGGAAAGACCGGGCCAGGGAACTGGAGGCTCAGGACCGCCTGCGGCGGAGGCGGGAAGGCATCATCATTGCGGTTCTGGTCATTGTCCTGGTTGCCGCTCTCTTTATCGGCATGCGCGTGAGCGGGGTGGCGGGGAACCGGTTCGCACCAGAACTAATATCGAGCCGAAGCGACACCGCGTTTTGGGGGCTGATCACAATCCTAGTGTTCGTGCTTGTTTTCCTGGTTATCCGCAATCTGGTAAAACTGTTTTTCGAGCGAAGGCGCAGGATTTTCGGAGCGCACCTTCGCGCCAGGCTTGTGGCCGCATTCATTCTTCTGAGCCTGGGGCCCGCGGTGGTGCTTTTCATCCTGGGCAACTTCTTCATCAACAGGACGGTTGAACGCTGGTTTGATCCCGCGGTGAATAATGTCTTCGAAACATCCAAAGAAATTGTCAGGAACACCTACCAGATGGTGGGAGAAAACACTCTTCATTTTGCCAAGACTTTGAGTGAGCAGCTCACGGAAGATGATCTTCTTCCGGCAGAGGATATGAGCGCTTTGAAGAAGCTTCTGGAGCGGAAGCGTCAGGAAGACAAGCTGGATGCGATTGAGGTTTTTGACCGCGAGGGCAAGATTCTTTTTCGGGTGAAAAGCCCGGCTGTCGAGCATCTGCCCAAAGCGGCCAAAGGCGTGGTGGACAGAGGCATCAAAGGATATGAAGGCTATTACCCGGAAAAATTTAAGGACGGCGAGCTGGTTAGGGGTATTGCCCCCATCTATTTAAAAACGGAGGATGAACGGCAGGTCGCGGGCGTTGTCGTGATGACCCAGTATCTCGGCGCAGGCTTGGCCAAACAGCTTGACTCAAACCGTGCCGTATTCAATGATTATGATCGGCTTAAGAAAAAAGAAAGCGGCATCCGGTGGGAGTTTCGGGCGATTTTGATTTTAATCACCCTCACGGTGGTGTTTCTTTCCATCTGGTTCGGACTTTACTTCGCCAAGGGCATCACCGTCCCGATCCAGCTTCTGGCCGAGGGCACGCAGGAAATCGCCAGCGGGAACCTCGACTACCGCATCGAGATGGACGCGACCGATGAGGTCGGAACCCTGGTCAAATCCTTCAACAAAATGACCGGCGACTTGAAGCACAGCCGGGAGATGCTCGAGCAGAGAAGGATTTACATCGAGACCCTGCTCGCCAACATTGATTCCGGCGTGATCGCGACTGACCCCGAGGGAATAATTTTGACCGTTAACCAGGCCGCGCTCTTGATTCTGGACAAGCCCCGGGAAAAGCTGGTTGGTAATTTCATCAATTCCGCGCTTTCGGGCGAGCTTGCCGAGGCGATTGAGGATGCGGAGCCGGAGCTTCTCGACCAGGAAAAGCGCACCGCGGTGCGCCAGGTTTTTTACCAGAGCGAAGACCGCAGATCATACCTGCGAATTTCTTGCAGCCTGATGACCGATTCTTCCGGGAGGCGCCTGGGCAAGGTGTTCTTGATCGATGACCTCACCGACCTGGTCCGCGCGCAGCGCTCCATAGCCTGGCGGGAAGTTGCCCGCCGGATTGCGCACGAGATAAAAAATCCGCTCACGCCCATCCAGCTTTCCGCCCAGCGCCTGCTTCGGAAATACGAGTCCATCCTGGGAGATAAATCCGAGGTGCTCAAGGAGTGCACCTCCATGATCGCCAGTCAGGTGGATGAGATGAAGCGGCTGGTGGACGAGTTTTCCAACTTCGCGCGGCTGCCGAGCCTCCAGCTTGGCAGCCACCAGTTAAACGAGGTGCTGGAAGAGGCGCTCGCGCTTTACAAGCAGGCTCATCCCCAGATCGAGTTCAAGCTCGAGCAGGATGCAAGCCTGCCTGCTTTTGAATTCGACCGCGACCAGATCAAGCGCGCCATAATCAACCTCGTGGATAATGCGATCCAGAGCTTTGAGGGAAAGCCGGGACAAATTACCCTCAAGTCGCGGCATTTCCCGGAGACTTTCTCCGCGCAGATCATTGTCGCGGACACCGGCAAAGGCATTCCCCGTGATATCCGCAAGCTCATCTTTGAGCCCTACTATTCAGGCCGCGGGCAGGGGATCGGACTCGGACTTGCCATTGTGCAAAGGATCGTGAACGACCACTACGGCCGGATCCAGGTTGAGGACAACCAGCCGAAAGGAACCCGGTTCATCATTGATCTCCCCACCCGGGTCAAAAGCGCGGGCTCCATCGCAAAAGAGAGCGCAAGCTGATGGCGAAAAAGCGGCCGAAAATCCTGCTGGTTGATGACGAGGAAAAAATTCTGCAGAGCCTTTCCCCCGCGCTCGAAGACGAGGGTATGCAGGTCAAAAGCGCGAGGAGCGGCGAGGACGCGGTTCCTCTTTTGGAAAGCGAAAGTTTTGACTGCGCGCTTTTAGACATCTGGCTGCCGGGCAGGGACGGGCTTGAGTTCCTGCAGGAGATAAGGAAGCGCTGGCCCGAGCTTGCCGTGATTATGATCTCAGGCCACGGCACGATCGAGACCGCGGTCAAAGCCACCAAGCTCGGCGCATTCGATTTTTTGGAAAAACCGCTCAACCTGGAAAAAGTCATCCTGGATATAAGGCATGCGCTCGATTTCTCCCGCCTGAGCAGCGAGTATCAGAGGCTTAGGGGGGAGGTCATTGGCGAGGAAGAGTTGATCGGCAGGAGTGAGTCAATCGAGATGCTGCGCGAAACGGTCGGAAAAGTCGCGCGGAGCGGGGGCTGGGTGCTGATCAGTGGCGAGAACGGCACGGGCAAAGAAGTGGTCGCCAAGAGCCTCCACCGGCAGAGCCTGCGCAAAGACGGGCCGTTCATTGCGGTCAATTGCGCGGCGATCCCGGATGAGCTGATCGAGAGCGAGCTTTTCGGCTACGAGAAGGGAGCGTTCACCGGCGCGGACAAGAAGCGCCAGGGCAAATTTGAGATTGCTGACGGCGGCACGATCTTCTTCGATGAAATCGGGGATATGAGTCTTCCCACCCAGGCCAAGGTCTTGCGGGTTCTCCAGGAGCAGGAGTTCCAGCGGCTGGGTGGAAGCGAGACGCTCAGGGTGGATGTGCGCGTGGTTGCGGCCACCAACAAGAATCTTGAAGAGGAAATGAAGAAGGGCAATTTCCGGGAAGACCTTTTTTACCGTCTGAATGTGATTCCGCTTTACATCCCTCCCCTGCGGGAAAGAAAAGCCGACATCCCGCTCTTAATTGACCACTTCCTGAAAATCTTTTCCAACAAAAGCCGGCTCAAGGTGAAAAAGCCCCATCCCCGGGTGGTGGAAGCTCTGGCGCAATATTCCTGGCCTGGAAATGTGCGGGAGCTGAAGAATATCATCGAGCGGATGGTAATCCTTTCCTCCGGCGAGCAAATCACGATCAAGGACCTCCCGCCCGGGATATCCGTGGGCGAGACCGCTTCGGGCCCCGCGCCTTTCTCCCAGGCCAAATTCAAAGAAGCGCGCGCGGCTTTTGAAAGGCAGTTCATCCTGCGCCGGCTGATTGAAAACAATTACAATGTGCCGGAAACCGCATCTTCGCTCGGGATGGACCGGACAACGCTTTACCGGAGGCTGAAGCAGCTTGGCATCAATCTCGAGTTCGTCGACCAGGGAAAATCGAACGGACCCTCCAGCGCTTCCTGACCAGAAGCAGCAAGACCAGCGAAATTCCGAACGCAAAGAACGCCAGACCGGCATAGACCTCGATTTCAAAGTTGAGCGGCCGGTAAATGAATTTCAGGCTGTGCCTGCCGGCGGGAACAAAAACCGCGCGGAAAAGATAGTTGGCCCGGTAGATTCTTGTTTCTTTGCCGTCAAGTAACGCTTTCCAGCCGGGGTCATACTCGTCAAGCAGCAAAAGCCACGCGGCATCCGGGCGGGTTAGGCTAAGCTCGATCAAATCGGTGTCATCGCGGACCACTGATAGCCCCGGTTTTAAACTATCATCGTGCCCGGAAGGATTATTATCCAATACCGTGTTTTGTCCCAGCAGCGTGACCTGGTGAGCGGAGATGCGGCCGGCGCGGACAAGCTCGAGCGCTTTTTCTTGGCTTTCCGCCCATTCAACAGTTTGCGCGAAAAAAAATCTGGCCGCGGCTGAAACTCTTCGATAAAGGAACGGCCCCGCGTCTGAGACCAGCAGGTATTCGCTGTTTTCCGCTTCCGAGGGAATCCAGGGGCCGGAGAAGAGCGCATAGTCCTGGGCCGGATTTCCCTTGGGGCCGGGCAGGGTCGCGAGGCTTAGCTTCTGCCGGGAATTCAAGTCAAGATGGTATCTGATCCATCCTCGTTTCCGGGACTCCGCGTAAGACAAGAAGCGCGCGAAGAGAAGTCTGCTCCGGCCCCGCTCGCTGCCGAGCGCAAAAAAGTCCGCGCCGTCTGACTGAGAATCGGGCTTGGGCAAAAGCCCGATCTCGAACTCAAGCTCGGTTGCCTCCAATCTTTGCGCCGCGCTGAGCCGGGCCGGGGGATGGATGAGGAAAGCCGGTCGGCTTTTGCCGGCGGATTGAAAATTGCCCCGGGCGAAATAATTGGCATCAGGCGCGATGAGTTTGCCCCGGTTAAAGCGCTCGCTTAAGTCCTGCGTGCCGAGCCGGTTTGGAACTGCGAGGTATCCGAAAAGCAAATCCTGGACGGCCGCGGGGATCCGCTCCATCCGGAGGGGAAGATACCATTTCCCGTCTTTGAGAAATTCTCTTGCCGCCTGCTCTTTTGTGGTCCAGCCGTTGAGCGCGGAAAGAAACAAAAAATGATCCTGCGAGTACATGGTGATCTTTGCTCTGAGATCGCGGATCCCGAACAGTGAAGCCATGTTGGGGGTGAGAATGTTCTGGTCCGGGCTGTAAAGCCGGTAAAATTCGGAATCGATTTTAGCGGAGTCGAAAAAAGCCGGCCTTTTGACTTGAAAAGCCTCGGCTCCGTAAAAAGGCGTCAGGAAAACGAAGTAAGAGAAAAGCTCCGCGGTTGAGGCCGCGAAAATGATTGAGTTCATCGCGGGTGAAAAAATCCGGGAATGAGGCCGGAAAAAATAATAAAGGGCGAGAGTCGCGAGGAAGATAATCAGCAAAATGCTGGTCAGAAGGAAGAGCGGATTCTTGAGAAGAAAATGGCTGAACCGGACAAAATGAAAAGCGAGCCAGACGGCCAGGGCCGCAAGAATCGCGAAATAAATTTTTTTGTTTCTCGAATCGTGGAGCCGGTCAAAACCGAACCCGGCCAGGATTGATGCGGAAAGAGCGATCAGTACCTGCGAGTACCGGAAATGCTGAAGCCGGTTCAGAACCGGTATTAAACTGACGATGTTGAACCCGGGGATGCCGAAAGCGATTCCGAGCGGAATCAAGGCCAAAATCCAGAAAAAACAGACCGACCGGCTCAGTTTGTTAAGATTGAAAATGGAAAGCAGCGCGAGGGACCCGAGCACAAACCCCAGGTAAGCGGGAATGACGGTAAACTGGGAAAGGCTGGGGTCAAGCTTTCCGGGCCGGCTCAGCCAGTAGTCGAAGACCGGGGTGAGCGCGGCGATGGACTGATTTATGTCAAGATGCGCCTTTCCGATTGCCGCGGTGTGAAAGCTCCAGCCCCTGGCCGCGGAAGTGATCAAGGTGACGAGCCCCCAGAAAAAGATGTGGTAACCCGCGATGAGGATCAGCATCAGAGACCCTCGGCTCAAAATCGCGGGCAAAAACTTTTCTTCACCGGCCAGTGTTTTCTCCAGGACTCCATAGACCGCGGCAAAGACCACGAGCGCAAACGGATAATAAACTGCTTCCGGGTGGCCGCCGGTGGTTATGATGAACCCGGTCCAGATTGTGATTACGAGGTCAAAGAGCCTGAGTTGACGGAAGAGCCTGATCAGGAAAAGCAGGAACAGGGGCAAGAACATAAAGGAAAGAATATCGAGCATGGTGAGATATTCTCTGAAAAATCCGCAAAGCATAAATCCCAGCCCCGCGAGAAGGCTGGCCCGGTGGGAGAGCCCTAATCCCCGGCCGAGCATATAACTGAAAAATCCGGCAAGAACCAGGCGCAAAAGCAAATGAACCTCCATGCCGGTGTCGGTTCCCCACAAAAGCATCATTACCACAAGAGGATGGGGCAGGGCCGTAAACACGGGCAGAGCGAGCGACAAACCGAACCCCACATAAGGCTGCCAGAGCGCGATCTTGTGATCTTTGAATGCAGCCGCCTCAATCTTGTAATTCGGATAAAAATGCTGGATGAAGATCGGGTCCCAGGTCACTTCAAAGATCATTTTTTTGCCAAAGACCCATCGGGTGGAAAAAGCGAGGGCAGCCACGATGAAGATGATAATGAACGCCTCAAAGTAATGTCTTGCCGGCACTGACCTCAAAGAAACCATTTTAAAAATTATACATCAAAACGTGTCGGTTTGTCGTTTGAGCAGAAGCTTCAGGGCCTTGGATTTTATCTGATGCTTCATATGCTTGGACTTTGCGATCAGGCCGAGCTGGCGCTGGTTGAGACTGGCGAGCAGGCTGATTGCGGTGGGAAGCGGCGTTTTCGGGTGGATGACGATCTGATACCTGACCTCTTCGTTTTGCCCAAACCCGGGGTTGCGCGCGAGCTCCTGGATATTTTCCGTGGTGAGCTGCGGGTTCTTCAAAAGCTGCAGAACCTCCACCGCGCTTAAGTGCGGATTCTGGATGACAAACCTGATTAGCTGCTTGTCGCCCTCCTGGATCAGGATCGATATATACCTCCGGTTGCCGCGCTTAGCCAGCTTGATTTTCTCTCCCCGGCTCAGCCCGCGAACCACCTGGAATAAATTCGAGTAATCAGACCCGGACAAGGACACCCTCTGTTCGATTTCCTCAGCGGTCTCCAAAGACTCGGGCTCGGTTTCTTCCGGCAACGGCTCATCCCGCTCAGCTTCTTCCTGCTCCGGCGCCGATGCCGGCTCCTCGGCCGCGGACTTGAGGGCTTGCTTGACCTCGTTCAGCCGCTTCAAAATCTCGGGTCCGTTTTCCAGATGGAGCGCGACACCCGCGGGCAGAACGGCTACGACCTCGGCTTTTGCGGGCACGGGCTCCTGGGCTGCGGGCAAAAAGATTTTGACCTCCAATTTTTCGCGCATCTGCGCCTGGAATTGGCCGGGGATGAAAAGCCCGAAATTTTTAAGATTGCTCTCGAGCTCTTGGCCGTACTCATCCCAGTCTGCGAATTTCCGCTCGAGTGTCAGGCTCATTCCTCGATCCCGCGGTTCTGAAGCTCGCGGCGGGCTTCCCGGCAATTGGGATTGCATTTGAGCGCAAGCTTGAATTCCCGGATCGCTCCCTGCTCATCGCCTTCCTCCTGCAAAAGCTTGCCCATAAAGACATGGGAGGAGTCCATATTGGGATTCATCTTGATCGCTTGCGCGATTTTTTCTTTTGCCTTTTGCTTTTTTTCCTCGGGGTCAAGCTCGGGATTGCAGAAGATGGTCCAGCCCAGGTAGCCGTAGTATTCCGGCTCGCTGGGAGAGAGTTCAACCGCTTTTTCAAACATCTTTTGGGCGTTGGGATAGTCCCGGCCGCGGACAAACTTGATTCCTTCCTGCAAAAATTTCTCCGCGGTGAGAAGACCTCTGGGCTTTGGCTTTTCTTCCTGCGCTTTCAACTCGGAAATATAGCCTTGCCTCCGTTCCTCGCTCCTCAAAGCCTCGTAGGCTTTGATTATGTCAGTGTTGATTTCTTCCAGCTTGGCCTCAAGCTCCGAGCCCATATCCGCCGAGAATCGCTCGCGGCTGAATTCTTCCAGCCGGTTCCGGTACGCGGCCTCGATTTCCTCGTCGTTCGCCTGCTCGGCCGCATCAAGGATCTCAAAATAACTTTTGCCCTTGAGCTGGATATAGAACTCGAGGATTTTGTCGGTCGACTCTTTTACGCTTACCCTGACCTCCGGCTCCAATTCTTCGGCCAGTTCGGGCGAATCCGGGAAAACGATAATTTCGTCCACTCTGGCTTCCGGTTCTTTTCCGCCTCCGGCCAACGCTCTGATTGCCGCGGACAAAACGCGGTTCGGGCCGATCAATCCGCACAGGAGAAAAACATAAAGCAGCCGGCGGGCAAAAGGAAAGGCTCCTTCAAGGCTCATCATCTCCACCAGGTTTTTTCTGCCGTCAATCAGCCTGGCGAAGTCCCTTTCCGGCTCTTCCAGCTCGAAAAGAGAGAGGCGATCCTCAAAGCCCGGAAGCGGCTGCATCTCGCCCGGCTCAACTCTTCTCAGCTCCTTGTTCAAAACCTCTTCGGGAAAATATTGATACACGCCCTGTTTCAAGATGGACTGGAACGAATACTCAAACCGGTAAATTTTCTCTATGAACTCGACCTCGGAATAAAACCTGAACTGGCCTTGCTGAAAACCGAACGCGGTGAGAAGTTTTTGCAGGTTCTGGTCCTTGACCGCGTTGTAAAGCTCTTTGGGCGCGATCAGTCCCAGCTTGACCAGAGCCGCGCCCTGCTGGATGCCCTCGCTCATCATCATCTCCACACTCTTGGAATAGTCTTCCTCGGTGATCGCGCCCTGCTTGACCAGATAGCGGCCCAGGGTCTCATCACGCATCGAGCTTTCGACATTCGCGGGAACGCCGTGGATGATGTGAATGGTTTTATTTACGCCTTCCTGTACCAGCACCAGCCTTCCGGTTTCCTCCTGGTCGTAAAGGTAGTTGAGCAGCCTGGGCACCGGCTGCTCCCTGATCTCGCCTTCAATGATTATTTCCGCATTGATTGCCATTATTCGCTGATCGCAAAAAAGAGCTCGATTTCTTTTCGCATCTTAGGGCTGAACCACTTGAGCCGCTCCAAATCATCCAGGCTCTTAAAGCCGCCAAGCCCGGCTCTCAGCTCGATTATCTGCTCCGCTCTTCTGGCTCCGATGCCGGGAATGATCTCAAACTCTGGCGCGCTCGCCGAGTTGAGCATAATCTTTTTGCCCGCGGCGAGCCTCGCGAAATTCGAAGCCCGGCCCGGCTCCAGCCTGCAGCCGTCAGAAGAAATATCGATGCGGTCCATTTCGGAAAGCGCGGTCTGGGGGCATCCGGGGTTTATGTGATCCGCGCTCTTGATGCGGTCAACCGAGATCAGGGAAATGCTGCCGTGGTCTGAAAGCTCCGCGAATTTTTCCGGGCTGATTGTTTCGCCGGCTTTGACCCCGGATTTGCTCCCCAACTGAAACGCGGCCGAAAGAGCCAGAAAAGTAAAAATCGCGACCAGCTCTTTAATTGCCCTTGACCGCATTTTTGCGCTTACTCTTTTTCTCGTCCTTATAGAGCTTGTAAACCACGCTGTCGGTGAGCGCCTGCCAGCTCGCCTCGATAATGTTGTCGGAAACGCCGACTGTGCCCCAGTGGTCTTTCCCGTCGGTGGACTCGATCAAGACCCGCACCCGGCTGGCGGTGCCTTTGCCCGCGGGCAATACCCGCACTTTGTAATCGATCAGCCGCACCTCGCTAAGTGACGGATAGAACCGCTCGAGCGCCTTTCTCAGCGCGTTATCGAGCGCATTCACCGGGCCCACCCCCACCGCGGCGGTGTGCTCAACTCCCTGGCCTTCAACTTCGACCATTATGGCCGCCTCCGCCCTGGGCACTTGGTCCGTGGGCCGCTTTTCATCGATCACCCGGAAGCCCCTGAAATTGAAATACCGCTTTCGCCGCGTGTGCGCCTTTTGCATAAGCAGCTCAAAGCTGGCCTCTGCGCCTTCGAACTCGTAGCCCTGGCCTTCGAGGTTTTTCACCTGCTCCAGCACCGCGCGCACAACCGGGTTATGGCGGTCGAGTTTCAAACCGAACTCTCTGGCCTTGTGGAGAATCGTGCTTTTGCCGGCCTGGTCTGAAACCAGGATTCTTCGGCGGTTGCCCACCAGCGACGGGTCAATATGCTCGTAAGTCCGGGAATTCTTGAGCACCGCATCAATGTGCTGGCCGCCCTTGTGCGCAAACGCGCTGTCGCCCACAAACGGCTGGCGGCTCTCGGGCGGACGGTTGACCAGTTCCCATACCAGATGAGAAACCGGGCGGATTTTTTTCAGGTTCTCACGCGGGATCACATCATATCCCAGCTTCAAAACCAGGTCCGGGATCAGCGCGCACAGGTCAGCATTTCCGCACCGCTCGCCAAAACCGTTGATCGTTCCCTGCACCATCTCCACCCCCTGCATAACCGCGAGGATGGAGTTGGCAACCGCCAGGCCGCAGTCGTTGTGCGCGTGGATTCCGAATTTAACCGGGAAAAGGCAGAGCACCTCGGAGCATACCTTGATCAAGTCGGACGGCATGGCTCCTCCGTTGGTGTCGCAAAGACAGACCAGGTCCGCGCCCGCTTCCACCGCCTCGGAGACGCAGTCAACCGCATACTGCCTTGAGTCCTTGAACCCGTCAAAGAAATGCTCCGCGTCAAAGAAAACCTTTTTTCCGCGCGCGCAAAGGTAGTCGATGGTTTCCCGGATCATCCGGAGATTTTCCTCGGGCCCGGTATGGAGCACATCCCGGATGTGCAGCTGCCAGGTTTTGCCCACCACGGTCACGGTCTCAACCGGCAATTTTGCGAGGCTTTTGACCTGCTCGTCTTTCGCGGGGGTGAGTCCTTTCCGGCGGGTTGAGCCGAAGGCAACCAGTTTGCTTTTTTTCAGGCCTCGGCCGGCAAGCTCCCGGAACAGCTTCCGGTCTTTGGGATTGGCTCCAGGCCAGCCGCCTTCGATGAAATGCACTCCCAGCTCATCCAGCTTTTCCGCGATCCTAAGCTTGTCTTCCAGGCTGAAATTGACATCCTCGCTCTGCGCTCCGTCCCGCAAAGTGGTGTCGTAAACCAGAATTTGCTTTTTCGGCCTCATCTTATTTCTTGGCCGCTTTGGTCTTGGCCTTGTGAGGCTTTTTGTCCAGGCCGAACGCGGCGTGCAGCTCGCGCACCGCGAGCTCGGTGTATTTTTCCTGGATCACGCATGATATTTTGATTTCGCTGGTCGAGATCATCTGGATATTGATCCCGACTTTGGCCAGGGTCTCAAACATCTTGGCCGCGACTCCGGCCGCGCTTCTCATTCCCACGCCCACAATGCTCACCTTGGCGATGTCGGTGTCGGTTCTGATTTCGCCTGCGCCCAGTTTTTTGGCGACCTCGTCCGCTATTTTTCGGGCCCGGACCAGGTCCTCTTTTCTGACCGTGAAGGTCAGGTCCGTGTATCCCTGCTCGCTGGCGTTCTGCACGATCATATCAACCACGATGTGCGCGTCTCCCAGGGGCTTGAACAGCATGGAAGCCACTCCGGGCCGGTCCGGGACATGGGGCACCGTTATCTTGGCCTCGTTCTTGTCGTAGGCCACTCCGCTGACTATCGTTTGTTCCATTTCTTTTCCTCCCTCCACTACCATTGTTCCGGGCGTATCTTCAAAACTGGAAAGCACGGCCAGCTTGACGCCGTAGTTCTTGGCCAGCTCAACCGATCTGATTTGCAGCACCTTGGCGCCCGAGCTGGCAAGCTCCATAATCTCCTCATAGCTTATCTCATCGATCTTGCGGGCCTGGGGACAGACATTGGGGTCCGTGGTGTAAACGCCGTCCACATCGGTGTAGATTTCGCACAGGTCGGCTTTGAGCGCGGCCGCAATCGCGACCGCGGAGGTGTCTGAACCTCCTCTTCCCAGGGTGTGGATGTCTCCGTCCTGGTCCATGGCCTGGAAGCCGGTGACCACTACGATATTACCTTCATTCAAGAGTTTCCTGATTCGTTTGGTTTCAATGTCTTTTATGCGCGAGTCTTTGTGTCCGCCTTCCGCGTAAATGGGCAGCTGGTGAGCGGAGAGCGAGCGCGCTTTTCCGCCCAGGCTCTGGATGGTTATGGCCAGGAGCGCGCACGCGACATTCTCTCCGGTTGATATGAGCTGGTCGTACTCGCGCAGGTCCGGAAGGTCTGTGATGTCAAGCGCGAGTTTGATCAGCCGGTTGGTCTCTCCGGCCATTGCGCTCACCACAACCACCACCTCATTGCCTTTGCGCCGGGTTTTGAGCACGCGCTGGGCCACATTGCGGATGCGCTCGTGGTTGACCACGCTGGTTCCGCCGTACTTCTGAACGATCAACGCCAAATCAGTCACCTCCTTTAACCTTCATATAATAAGGCCTTTCAACCTTTTTTCCCACCAACGGGCGCTTTCAGCCTGAAGCTCTATGCTCCTGCCGGATTCGCCGGTAATGGATAATTTTATCCATAATGTTCTTTTTGGAAAAATGGACGGAAATTTGTCGGCCCATTCCACGACCGAAACGCCGTCCCCGTCAAAATATTCCTCGTAACCGATCTCCTCGGCTTCCCGCGCGGAGTTCAGCCGGTAGAAATCAAAATGATAAAGCCAGAGCCGTCCCGGGTATTCCCGGATCAAGACATAAGTCGGGCTGACCACGGAAAAATCCGCGCTGCACCCAAGCCCCCGGGCAATGCCTTTGACCATTTCGGTCTTGCCGGCTCCGAGTTCGCCGGCCAAGGCAAGCACATCCTGCTTGGCCAGAATTTTTCCCAGCCGCTCTCCGATCTGCCGGGTCTGGGACACGGACTCGGACTCAAGAATGAGTTTCATTCTTTCTTTTCCAGCGCTTTTTGTCTGACCCAGCCCGGCACCTGCGGTATTTTTTTGAGCAGGTCGGTTGCGATGATGCCGACGCCGCCCATCTCTTCGAACGCCAGGTCTCCGGCTTTGCCGTGAATGTAAACGCCGAGGCCGGCCGCGTCCAGCGGCTCGTATCCCTGGCTCAAAAGCCCCGCGATTATGCCGGTGAGAATGTCTCCCATCCCCGCGGTCGCCATTCCCTCATTGCCGGAAAGATTTATGAATGCCTCTCCCTCCGGGGCCGCGGTCACGGTGCGAGCGCCTTTGAGCACGAGAATGACATTCCATTCGGAGGCGAATCTTTTTGCGATTGAGATTCTATCCCGCTGGATTTCTTCAACGCTTGAGCCTGAGAGCCGGCTCATCTCGCCCGGGTGGGGAGTGAGAATAATCGGCGCCTGGACTTTCTTTAAGATTTCCATCTGGGATGAGAGCGCGTTCAAGCCGTCCGCATCAATGACCATTGGCGCTGATGCTGAAAGCACGATTTCGCGGAAGAACTCGTTGATGCCTTTGTTCCTTCCGATGCCAGGGCCGATGGCGATAACATCTTTTCCCTGGATCGCGGTTTTGGCAGCTGGTATGGAGTTTTGGTCAAAGCTTCTGGCCGCCGCATCCGGGATCGGCTCGGTCATAACTTCAGTGGTCTTGATTTCAAATATGTCGTTGAGCGAAGCCGGCACCGCCAGCGTGACCAGCCCCGCGCCGGCCCTGAGCGCGGCCTCTCCGGCCATGACCGCGGCTCCGGTCTTGCCCGGAGAGCCGGCGAAGATCAAGGTGTGGCCGTTGTCGCCTTTGTGGCTGTCGGGCTTGCGGGCTTTAAGGTTGGCGAACACCTGAAGTTCGTTCATAACATAGGTTTTGATCTGATCCTGGAGGTTTACGGGGATGCCGATGTCAACCACTTTCAGCTCTCCGGTGTAAGCCGTGCCCGGATACGAGTAATGGCCGATTTTTGCCAGGCCGAAAGTCACGGTCGCGGTCGCCTGGACTGCTTGTCCCATCACTTGGCCGGTGGATGCGTTTATGCCGCTGGGAATATCAACCGCCAGTTTGGGAGCGGGCGAGCGGTTGATGAGATCGATGGTCTTGGCTGGCAGGCCCTGGACCTTGGAATCCAGCCCGGTGCCGAAGATGGCGTCCACGATCAAGTCTGTTCCACGCGGGATGAGATCGTCTTTCAGCTGGTCTTCGGCTGTTATCTCCCGGACCTTGCCCTTGAGCTTCAAGAACCGGTCCAGGTTCAGCCTGGCATCTCCTTTTAAATCCTTTTCTCTGCTGCCGAGCAGATAGACTGAAACATTTATCCCCGCATTCAGCATATGCCGCGCGATGACAAAGCCGTCCCCGCCGTTATTGCCTTTGCCGCAAAACACCACCGCATTTCCAAGTCCCGGCATATTTTCCATAATATACTCGAATGCGCCTTTGCCCGCGGCTTCCATCAGGGCTTCGCCGGGGATGTTAAATTCTTCGATGGTTCGGCGGTCGAGCTCGCGCATCTCATTTGCGTTTGCCGCACGGCTGGTTCCCAAGTAATTCATTTAGCCCCTCCTCGGGCTTCCCGCGCCGGCCACAGGGGTCGCGGCTTTGTGGTTTCGGGTCTGGTTTTCCACCACGCTTGCGGTTTTTTCAAATCCGGCCAATTTTTCCCGCTCGGGGTGACCATAGCTTTTATTTTAGAGGGAGTCAGGCAATTCAAAAAGGCTTGTCATCCTTTGTGTCGGATGAGCTCGACTATTTCCTTGACCGCCTGGAAAAGGCCGACAAAGACCGCTCTTGCCACAATGGCATGGCCGATATTGTATTCCTCAATCTCTTCGATCTGGAGAAGGCGCTTCAAGTTGTGGTAGTTGAGGCCGTGGCCGGCGTGGACCTTCAGACCGAGCTTTTTCGCGGTCTTGGTTGCGTTCAGGATGGCCGAGTATTCCTGGTCTTCCTCGGCCAGGGTCTTGGCCTCGCAATATTTTCCGGTATGGATTTCAATCGCACTTGTGCCTGCCTTGTGGCTGGCTTTGACCTGGTCCAGGTCCGGGTCGATAAAGAGGGAGGTGTGGACGCCCGCGTCCTGGAGCATACGGAGAGTGCGCTCGATGGACGCCTGATGCTGGAGCACATCCAGGCCGCCCTCGGTCGTTATCTCCTGCCGCTTTTCGGGCACGAGGGTCACGCTGAAGGGTTTAAGGTAGAGAGCGACTTTAACCATTTCCTGGGTGTTGGCCATTTCCAGGTTGAGCCGGACATTCACGGTTTCTTTCAGAATTTTGACATCCCGGTCCTGGATATGGCGGCGGTCTTCGCGGAGATGAACCGTGATCTGGTCTGCGCCCGCGTCAGCCGCGATGAAAGCCGCGTAAACCGGGTCCGGGTAGGGCACGACTTTCCGGATCTGTCTGAGCGTGGCAATATGGTCGATATTGACTCCCAGCCGTGGAAACATATTCCCCTCCTAAAATCACCAGTCAGGCTAAAGTTTTTTTGAAGCTGTCAGCAATATCCTGCGCAATTTTTTTGATCAGGCTTTCTTTTTCTCCCTCCACCAGGATTCGAGCGAGCGGCTCGGTGCCGGAATAGCGGACCAGTACTCTTCCGTTGCCGTTGAGCGCGGTCTCGGCCCTGGCGACGGCCTTTTTGACCTTGTCGATCTGCTCGATGGGCTTTTTGTCCCTGACCTTGACATTGATCACCACCTGGGGCATTTTTTCCAGGATCATCGCGGTCTCGCTCAGCTTTTTCTGTTTTTTCTGGAGCACGGAGAGGAGTTTGAGCGCGGAAATAATGCCGTCGCTGCCGGTGGAGTAATCGAGGAAAGTGAGATGGCCGCTTGATTCTCCGCCGAAGTTATAACCCTTGCCGCGCATCTCTTCCACCACATAGCGGTCCCCGACTTTGGTGCGCACCACCTTTCCGCCGTGCGCCTTTATTAAACGGTCAAGTGCAAGGTTGCTCATCACGGTTGTGACCAGAGTTTTTTTCCTGAGCCTGCGCTCCTTGAGCATATCCAGCGCGCAGATGGCCATTATGTAGTCGCCGTCAAGATGGACTCCATTTTCATCCACAATCGCGACCCGGTCCGCGTCCCCGTCCAGCGCGATGCCGATATGAGCCTTGTGTTTCCTGACCTCCCGGCTGATGAGTTCCGTATGGAGCGCGCCGCAGTTCTTGTTTATGTTCTCGCCGTTGGGGCTGACGCTGATGGGAATGACCTCCGCGCCGAGCTCCGCGAAGATGATGGGTGCGACCTTGTAGGATGCTCCGTTGGCGCAATCGAGGACTATTTTTAGGCCGTCGAGGGTCATTGATTTGGGGAAAGTGCTTTTGCAGCATTCGATGTATCTGCCTTGCGCGTCATCCACCCGGAAGGATTTTCCGATCTCGGAGTAGATGGGCCTGAAGGAATCGATCTTGCCGGAGAAGACGAGCTCTTCGATCCGGAGCTCTTCCTGGTCCGGAAGCTTGTAGCCGTCTCCTGCGAAAATTTTTATGCCGTTGTCATAATAGGGGTTGTGGGAGGCGCTGATCACGATTCCCGCATCCGCTCTCATTGCGGTGGTGATGAAAGCGATGCCGGGCGTAGGCAAAGGCCCGATCAGGATGGCGTCCACGCCCATAGAGCAGATGCCGGAGGCCACCGCCTGCTCGAGCATATAGCCGCTTAGCCGGGTGTCTTTGCCGACGACTATTTTGTGGCGGCGGTTTTTGTTTTTGAAGATGTAAGCCGCGGCCCTTCCGACCTGGATCATGGTCTCCGAGGTCAGCGGGTAAACATTGGCCACTCCCCTGATACCGTCAGTGCCGAACAGTCTTCTCAAATTTGCCCCCTGAAAAAAATTTTTACGCGTAAAGGTTTTTGCCCGAGCGCAAAGCTCCTGCCATCATTGCGAATTTTTTCATCTTGCCCGGGTCGTGGACCCGGATGATGTCCGCACCGGCGAGGATTCCCGCGACCAGGCTTGCGGCTGTGCCTTCGAAGCGGTCGTCTTTTTCCGCGTTCAGCACTTTTCCGATGAAACTTTTGTTGCTCGGTCCTAGAAGGATAAGCCGGCCCAGGGTGCGAAGGCGCCAGAGGTCGCGGATGATCTCAAGGTTGTGCTCCACGGTTTTGCCGAAGCCGATGCCCGGGTCAACAATTATTTTTTCCGGGTCAACCCCGGCCGCGAGCGCTATATCCATCCGCTCTTTCAAGAAGCCGATTATTTCTGCGAACAGGTCGTCGTAGACAGGGTTTTGCTGCATATTTTTGGGTGTGCCCTTGATGTGCATCAGGATAAGTCCGGCCTTTTTTTCAGCCGCGACTTTGGCCATCTTTGGGTCTGCTCCCAGCGCGCTGATGTCGTTGATGATGCTGGCGCCTGAGTCCATCGCTCTTTGCGCGACCTCAGCCTTTTGGGTGTCAATTGAGATGAAAACCTTTTTGACCCGGGAGGCTATTTTTTCCAGCGCCGGCATCACCCGGCGGAGTTCTTCGTCAAGCGGGACCGGCTCTGAGCCGGGTCTGGTGCTTTCTCCGCCGAGATCGATGATTTGCGCTCCCTGCTCGGCCATCAGCTCGGCTTGGGCGAGAGCTTTTTCCGGGTCAAGAAATTTTCCGCCGTCAAAGAAGGAGTCGGGGGTGAGGTTTAAGATTCCCATCAAGACCGGCTTTTGTCCCAGTTCCAGGGTTCCTCCGGGGAGAGTCAAGGAGAAAGATTTGCGCTCGAGGTTATCAATCACGCGCAACAGTTCCGGGCCGAGCTTTGCCAGCATAAAAGGCTGGGGCTTGAGCTTTTCGGCCAGAGTTTCAAACTGCTGGAGAGTTCCCATCAGGATTACTTTGCCGTTTTTTGGGTCATTGGTCAAAGCGCGGTAGGGGATTGCGGCCTCCGCGCCGATCCCCAGCATTTCCTGCTTCAAGATCAAGGCTGCGGCCGAGGGCACATTGGAAAGCTGGAGGCAGTAATGCCTTGCCTTTCTCGCCATTTTCTTGACGCCTGGTTCCGCGCACTCGGTCTGGGCGAGCCTGAGTTCAGCTTCAGCCTGGTCACGAAGAGGCGTGACCAAAGGATTCAAGCCGGTCATCAGGACTCTCCCACCGGCTGGGGCTTGACGATGCCGGGCGCGGCCTGGGGTTTTTTAGCCGGCTCTTTCCGGTCTTCGCCGGGGCCGGGTTTTGCTGAAAGCGGTTTAAGTTCCTCGCCGCGGAGAAGCAGATCAATGTCCGCGCTCTCCAGGGTCTCGCGCTCAAGCAGGCCGGCTGCGATCTTGTGAAGCACATCCATGTGCTCGGCCAGAAGCTCCTTGGCTTTGGCGTACCTTTCTCCCACGATGCGTTTGATCTCCTCATCAATCTCGACCGCGGTGTTTTCGCTGTAGTTCTGGTGGAAGGCAAGCTCTTTGCCCAAGAACAGTTGTTCTTCGCGTTTGCCGAAAGTAAGAGGCCCGAGCTTCTCGCTCATTCCCCAGTCGCAGACCATCTTGCGCGCCAGGTCTGTGGCTCGTTCCAGGTCCGAGCCTGCGCCGGAGCTGAGCTCCTTGAAGACCAGCTCTTCGGAGGCTCGGCCTGCGACCAAAACCTCGATGCTGGTCAGGGCCTGGCTTTTGGAGATGAGGTATCGGTCTTCTTTGGGAAGCTGCTGGGTGATTCCCAGGGCCATTCCTCTAGGGATGATGCTGACCTTGTGCACCGGGTCCGCGTTGGGCAGCAGTTTTGCGACCAGCGCGTGTCCTCCCTCGTGGTAAGCGATGGTCCGCTTTTCCTCGTCGCTCATAATCACGCTGCGCCGGGCCATTCCCATCAAGACCTTGTCCTTGGCTTCTTCAAAATCTTCCATCCCGACTTTTTTCTTGTCTTTGCGCGCGGCCAGAAGGCTGGCCTCGTTCACCAGGTTTGCCAGGTCGGCGCCGGAAAATCCGGGAGTGCCTCTGGCGATGACTTCAAGTTGAACATCTTCCCCGAGCGGAGTCTCTCTGGTATGAACCTGAAGGATTTCCACGCGGCCTTTTATGTCCGGCATCGGAACCACGATGTGGCGGTCAAACCTGCCCCGGCGAAGGAGCGCGGGGTCCAGGATGTCGGGCCGATTGGTGGCCGCGAAAGTGATTATTCCTTCCTTGCCCTCAACCCCGTCCATTTCAACCAGGAGCTGATTCAAGGTCTGCTCGCGCTCGTCATGTCCTCCGCCCAGGCCTGCGCCCCGGTGGCGGCCAACCGCATCGATTTCATCGATGAAGATGATGCAGGGCGCGCTTCGCCGCGCCTGATAGAAAAGGTCGCGCACCCGGGCAGCGCCCACGCCCACGAACATTTCCACAAACTCGGAGCCGCTGATGCTGAAGAAGGGCACGCCGGCTTCTCCCGCGATCGCGCGGGCAAGAAGAGTTTTTCCGCATCCGGGCGGGCCAACCAGGCTCACGCCCCTGGGAATCTTTCCTCCCAGGCGGGTGAATTTTTTGGGGTCGCGCAAAAAGTCTATTATTTCCTGCACTTCGACCTTGACCTCGTCCATAGCCGCGACATCCGCAAAGGTTATTTTCTTGACATTCTGGTCAAGCAGCCTGGGCTTTGCTCTTCCGAAGCTCAAGGCTTTGCCCTGGCTGTTCTGCATCTGCCTTATGAAATAGATGAAGACAAAAGTGCCGCCCAGGATAACCACGGCCCAGGTGATGAGCTGGATCAGGTTTGAGCTTCGCTCCGCGTTCTTGTAGTTGACCTTTACATCCTGCTTGACCAGGAGCGAATACAATTGCTGGTCATCGGTCGGGCCCGAGGTCCTGAATTCGGTTCCGCTCCTGTATTTTCCCTCGATGTAATTGCCGGTGATGGTGACTTCATAGATATTTCCGTCCTTGACCGCGTTGTAGAAAGAGGTGTAGTCAATGTTCTCCACTTTCTGGCGCGCGCCGAGATTCAGGTAGCGCGCGAACAGGATTACAATCGCGAAAAGAAAAACAAAAGCGATCAAGCTTTTTAAAAATTCCTTTTTGTTCAAGTTGTCCTCCCTTGGGTCAAGAAACGCTTGCCAGCCTATCTCTTAAATCCTCGCCTGATAAAGGGGGCACCGGGGAGAGGTTATACTGGGGATCATCTTACTTACCCCTCCTGCCCTCATTTCAGGGAGGAACGATATTTTTGAGACAGACCCCTAAATTCCCCAATTTGATATAATTCTAACACTCAAATGGCTGATGTTCAATGCCGCCGTTTTATTTTTTAGAGCTGATGAAGCCGTTATTTCGGAGCTGAGCCGTGGTTCCAGGAGCACGAGCGGGATTTTTAAATTTTGACAATAAATTTATTTAATGGTAGATTAAATTTTTGTGGGTCCGAGAAAGTTAAAAATTGAGCGCGTGTTCCTGATTTTCCCGCCTGTGGCTCGATCGCACCTACCTGCTTATCTATTTGCCCCTGCCCGGCACCCCGCTGGCTAAGCTGGCAATGGATATGGGCAGGCTTCCCAAAGACTACGATTTCGAGAGCATCAAGAGTGTTTATTTGCCCGGACCGCAGCTTTCCGAGGTTCCCTCTGACGAGCTTCGGAAAATTCATCGCCGGGCATTCTGGGGTATCAATCTCTCTTTCCTCTACCGCGACCCGATCCGGTTTGTCCAAAAATATTACCGTACCTTCTACTACCACCCTGAATGGGCCCTAAAATTCGTCCGCGCCCTTTTCCAATAATTATTTATTGCTGCGCGGTTTAGAACCGCACCGTCCAAAAGTTGACAGTGGAGAATTGTGTGTTTTAATAAGCAGGAAACCAGGGGAAGGCTCTTTGCTGGAATGGCCAGAATTTATCGATTAAATCGATTGCCGGAGCCGCAAAAGAAGGCCATCTACAGGCTGCTTATCCCGGAAAAAGTGTTTACGCTCTTTGAGATTGAACCTGAAACCGGCTTAAACCAAAAGGGAGAGGTTGTTGTGCGCTACGAATTTCCACCCGGAAGCGCGGAGGCCGCGGTTGAGGTCAAGTCGCGGCCCAAGGACTTTGATCCGGTTTTTTACATTGAAGTTGCCGACGGGCCTGACCTTCTCCAGCTCTACTGGTATTTCATCCAGGTCAACGACCTCCGGATTCCCCGGATAAACACCGACCTCACCCCTGACGGCAAAAGCCGCTGGCTTTTCTGGGACACCCGGAATGTGCCGGAAGAGTTGAAAGCGGTTAACGCGGGTCTGGCGCCCGGCCAGGTCCGGCCGGGTTTAAGGCTCACGGACGATGTCAATTATTGCCTGGACCGTTTTTGTCGGGAACTTGGCCTTTTAAGCATTTATATGGAGGCGCTTTTTTATCACAATGCAATTTCGTATGAGCGCAACGGTTTCCGCTACTTGAGAGGCGAAAATCTTATGCGGCTGATCAACCGGGCATTTCAGCCCGGGGGCCGTTTGTATAAGATGCTGGATGACAGTCCGTTCCGCCAAAAAAGTTTTTATAATATGGTTCGGGGAAGGAGCTGGGCGATTCACGATGGAATCCTGGACGACCTTGCCGATCCCGAGATCGGCCACTGGGTTCCGCCCAGGATGTACAGGATGGTTGGCCAATATCATAATATAAATAGCTGTCCGGAAGGATGCTGGTAGGAGGATAATATGAACGGGGAGAATGGGGAGCGGATTGTAAAAACCATAGAGGCTCAAAACCGGTGGCGGAGCGAGACGATCAATCTGATCGCAAGCGAGAATTCTTTGAGCAAACGCGTCCGCAGCTGCCTGGGCTCGGATTTCGCCCACCGCTACGCGGAGGGACATCCGGGCAAACGCTATTACCAGGGCACAAAATACATTGATGAGATAGAGGCCCTGGTGGAAGAGCAGTTAAAGACGCTGTTCGGATGCCTGAATATTGATGTCCGCGCCACTTCGGGCACGGTTGCCAACGATGCGGTTTTCAGCCGGTTCATTAAGCCGGGAGATATTGTGATGGTGAATTCCACCTCCGGCGGCGGCCATATCAGCCACCATCGGTTCGGCTCGGTCGGAAAATATACCAGCAACATAATCAATTTCCCGCTCTCGGAAGACGGCTACCATGTTGATGTGAAAGAGACACTAAAAATTCTTGAACGCGTTCCCGTGAAAGTGATGGTTATGGGCAAAAGCCTCTACCTTTTTCCGGACCCGGTCAAGGAGCTGGCGCCGGTATGCAGAGAAAAAAAGATTGCGCTGATTTACGATGCCGCGCATGTGCTGGGCCTGATCGCGGGCAAGCAGTTTCACAATCCGCTCAAGGAAGGCGCGCAAGTCATCACCGGGTCCACCCATAAAACCTTCTTCGGCACTCAGCGCGGCCTGGTTTACAGCGATCTGGTTGAGCAGGAATGGAGCACGGTGGAAAAAGGCGTTTTTCCGGGCAGCACCAGCAACCATCATCTTGACACCCTGGCCGGGCTTGCCATTGCGGTTTATGAATTTATGGAATACGGAGAGGCTTACGCGGCTCAGGTGGTCAAAAACGCCAAGGCGTTTGGAAAAGCGCTGGACCAGAGGGGTTTCAAGGTGGATGCTCAAAAATTCGGATACACGGAAAGCCACCAGATCGCGGTTAATGTCAAAGAGCTGGGAGGCGGAAGCGAGGTAGCCAAAAAACTTGAGCAAAACAACATAATCTGCAATTTCAATCTTCTCCCCTCGGACCCGCTGGGCAAGGTGATGAATCCGAGCGGACTCAGGCTCGGGGTGCAGGAAATGACCCGCTTCGGGATGAAAGAAAAGGAAATGGATGCCATCGCAGAGTTTTTCAAGCAATGCCTGATGGAGCAGAAAAATGTGGGCGATGAGGTGCGTGAGTTCCGGAAAGAATACCAGGTGGTTCACTATTCATTTGACCCGGACTATCTTAAACTGAGCGGAGCCAAAGCAAAGTCAAAGGCTTGAGCGATGTATAAGCTAAGGGTCATAGACGGATTCAGCGCCGGCCACCAGATCAAGGGCTACAAAGGCAAGTGCGAGGACATCCACGGGCATAATTTCAGGGTTGAGATCGAGGTCCAGGGGAACAAGCTGGACAAGCTGGGCCTGCTCATTGATTTCAAGCTGCTCAAGAAATATCTGGGCGAGGTGCTCGACAAACTGGACCACACGCTCCTGAACCGGGTCGGCCCCTTCCAAAGGCAAAACCCCAGCGCGGAGAATCTCGCCCGCTACATTTATCAAAACCTGTCCCGGAAACTGCCCGCGGGAGTCAGGCTCTCCGAGGTCTCGGTCTGGGAGTCGGAGAAGTGCGGCGCAACCTATGGGGTCACTTCTATAGCTGGCTGTCAAGCCCCCAACGGCAAATAAATTTTCAGCATCACACTTCCGGTGTGTGTCCCGCGTTCCGCGGGATCACTTCTTCGTGCTCGCTTAAGCGGCGACAGTATATAATCCGCGGCCGGCCCCGATTCCGCGTATTCCGCGGGACTAAATGCGCTCGGCTCTTAACCGGCAGCATGACCTCCCGCCTTGGGCGGGATGGCCGAACCGGATAAGGGAAGAAGTTCCTCCCCTATTTTTATTTTTGGCTTTTGAGCGCTCTTTTTCCCCGCGCAGGAGCGAGCGCAGTCAAGGGTGAGCGAAGCGAATCCTCGGGACTTGCCCTTGACGGCCAGCGAGCCCTGCGCCATCATCTCCTCGCTCAAAAGCCAAAAATTCATCCCTCAACATCCTTGAACGGCTCTTGATGCGTGAGCATCCAGTGGATGCTTCTCAGCATCAATGCCGCAACCGCAACCATGGCTTTTTGCGGGCCGCGATGGCGCTTGACCGACTCATACTTGCGCCGGAACCGCTCTGCTTTTTTAATCGCATGATGCGCATCCTCAATCAAAATCCAGCGCAGATATTTGGAGCCGCGTTTGGTGATCGGCCCGCGATAAATTCTGTTTGCACTTTGATCCACCCGCGGAGCCAGACCCGCCCAGCTAACCAGTTGGTCCGAATATTTGAACCGCTCGATCTCTCCGATCTCCGCCAGGATCAAAAGCGCAGAATACAAACCCACGCCCGGAATCGTCATCAGAAGCTCGGCATTAGCGTTGCTCTTAGCCAGAACCGCAAGCTCCCGGTCCAACTCTTGAATCTGACCATTCAGGTGCTCGCCCGCCCGGCACCAGCGGTCAAGAGCCATCCGGTAACAGTCCCGGACCGCCAGGCTCCGGCAATAGTTGACCCCGGACTTGCCCAAGATATCAACGCCATCGTAGTCGCTCCCCGTCTTCATCAGAATCGACCGCAGACGAATCTTGACGCTGGAGCGCATCCGGATCAACGATGAGCGAAGACGCAAAAGCTCCCGCAAATCCCGAACTGCGCGCGGAGGGATGTAAGACCTGGGAAGAAGCTTGGTCCGCAAGAGATGCGCCAGCATCCGGCTGTCGACCTTGTCGTTCTTCAAGCGAGCAGCCGCTATCGCCTTGGTCGCCTGGGGATGACTCAGGATAACCTCGGCCCCGCTATCCTCTAGCTGCTCATACAAATACATCCAGTGGCCCGTAGCCTCCACCGCCACCTGGTCGCCGGGGCCAAGACCACAAGCCAACGACTTGATCGATACCGGATCGTTCGAAATCTCATAACTCATCAAAACCTTGCCTTCCTCGTCCACAGTGGTAATATAGGAAGTGCGCTTATGAAAATCGATTCCCGTGTGTCTCATTTCGGGCCTCCTTTTGGTAAGTTTGGTTTCGTCACCAATAATCTTACCATCGGAGGCCTTTTAATTTACTTGAGCTACATAATATCAGAGCTTGACTTTTAACTTAACTCAATGCAGTCACCAATAACTATGTTTGATTATTCTGTTCTGATTGAAACAAAGGTGAAGGTTTGAGTCCAATGGATGTGCAGAGCCAGAAAGATTTTCGCGAGATAGCGGTTGACCGGGTGGGGGTGAAAGACCTCCACTACCCGATCATCGTCCTGGACAAGGCCAACAAGCACCAGTCAACGGTCGCCCGGGTGAATATGTATGTGAACCTTCCCCAAGACTTCAAGGGCACGCATATGAGCCGCTTCGTCGAGGTGCTCAACCAGCACCACGGCCAGATCAACATCCACAATTTCTCCCAGATCCTCGAAGACCTGATGAAAAGCCTGAACGCCAAATCCGCGCACATTGAAATGGAGTTCCCCTACTTCATCAACAAGAAAGCGCCGGTGAGCGGAGAGCAGGGGATGATGGAATATGTCTGCTCCTACATCGCCAACCGCCAGGGGGACAAGGCGGAGTTCCTGGTCGGGATCGAGGCCCCGGTCACCACCCTTTGCCCGTGCTCAAAAGAGATGGCCGCAAAGAGCGCGCACAACCAGAGAGGCGTGGTCAAAGTCACGCTCAAGTTCAAAAAATTTTTCTGGATTGAAGATGTGATTGATCTCATTGAGAGGTCGGCCAGCGCGCCGGTCTATTCGCTCTTGAAGCGCGAGGACGAGAAATACATTACCGAGCTTGCATATCAAAACCCCAGGTTTGTCGAGGATGTGGTCAGGGAAGTCACGATGAAACTGCGGGAAACCGGAAATTTCTCCTGGTTTAAGGTCGAGGCGGAGAACTTCGAAAGCATCCACAACCATAACGCGTACGCGCTTGTGGAATGGAGCGAGGAAAAGGGAATCTAGCCTGGCCGCGCTTTGTCTTAAGTTTTCTTTTTCTTGCCGCTCAAGAACGCCCGGTACGCTATGAAATAGTCAACCCCGCTCCAGAGCGTGAAGATCACCGCGAGCAGAAAAAGGATCATCCCGACCGCATAAACATTAACTCCGTGCACAGGATAGTAGAGCATAATAAAGCCGATGCTGAAATCCTGAAACACGGTCTTATACTTTCCCAGGCTGCTGGCCGGGATCACAACCCCGTCCGCGCCGACCGCGCCCCGCAAAGAGGTCACAGCCAGCTCGCGCGATAAAACGACCACGGCCATCCATCCCGGGAGACGGTTCATTTCCACCAGGATGATCATTGTTCCGAGCACAAGTATTTTGTCAGCCAGCGGGTCGAGCAGCTTGCCTAGGTTGGTGACCAGCTGGTATTTTCGCGCCAGGTATCCGTCAAGAAGGTCGGTCAAGCCCGCGATGGTGAAAAGGATTACGGCTATTATTCCGTACAACTGGTTATGGCCGGACGGCGCGGGAGGAGGATTAAGGCTGAACCAGTGCGCTTCCTTGAGCTCCGGCTTGATCATCCAGAGCAAAACCAGCACCGCCGGCACCAGGATAATCCGGGCAAAGGTTAAAATATTGGCCGCATTTAACAGTCTTGGGCTTGAACTGAGCTTGGACATTCTATAATGCGCCGATCCCTTATTTTTTTACAACCCGCTCGGAAATGATTATGACCTTGCTTCTGTATCTTCGATTATCCGGCCACTTGCCCGCGTAAAGGTCCCGGTTTTCTCGCACCTTCTTGACATAACTCTTGGTCTCCGGGTAGGGAGGAATCCCTCCGTATTTGTCCACCGTGCTCGGCCCCGCATTATACGCGGCGAGCGCCAGCTTTTCGTCTCCGCTGTATTTATCGAGCAGGGCGCGAAAATAAGCCACACCCGCGAGAATATTGTCGCGCGGGTGCCAGGGATCAATCAGGCGCAGCTGCGCGGCGGTTCCGGGCATAATCTGCATCAGTCCCTGCGCGCCTTTACGCGATACCGCATTGGGGTCGTAGTTGGACTCAACCTTGATCATCGCGTGAACCAGGTCCTCTTCCACATCATACAACTTGCATGCCTGCCGGATGTATTCATCAAAGTTGATCGTCAGATCGACCTTCATGCTCTGGTTGCCCTTGTCCGACCAGATGATCACCTTGTTGAATTTCTCGTCCCGGCGAACATCGCTGAAATGGTAGATGCCCTTTTCGTCAACATAAAAATACAGGCCCCCCGCATACAGCTTGAACGCGCTGAGCGCCAGAACCAAACCAATTACTCTCACACCAGCTTTCCTCATATTCCCATTTTACCGCTCTGAATAAGCAAAGTCAAAATTGGGAATGAACCGCGCAAAGCTCCGCATAAAGAGTTTTGCCTCAGGCTGGTCAGCGGGGCGGAATAATCAACTCACTTGATCACCGGGTTTCCGGCAAATAAATTGGCAGGGGCTTTGCCTCCCTCCTTGACCGGAAAAGGCAAGCCTCTAAAATAGGATTGATTAAGAGCCATTGGTTTTTGATGGAGGAGGACTTATGAAAGTCTTGGTTGTCGGGGGCGGAGGCAGGGAGCACGCTCTTTGCTGGAAGCTGAAGCAAAGCCCGGAGCTTGAAAAGCTCTACGCCGCGCCCGGCAACGCCGGCATCTCGGAGCAGGCTGAATGTCTCGCCATTTCAGCTGAAGACCTCGCGGGCATAGAGAAGGCGGTGAGCGATTTGAAGATCGATCTGGTCGTGGTCGGCCCGGAAGCGCCGCTCGCGGCCGGACTGAAAGACCGGCTGGAAAGAACGGGCGCGCTCGTGTTCGGTCCGGGCCGGCTTGCGGCTGAGCTTGAAGGCAGCAAGGTCTGGAGCAAAAACTTTATGAAAAAATACCAAATACCCACCGCGGAATTCGAAGTTTTTGACGACCCGGCAAAAGCCAAATCTTTCATCCGCCAAAAGCAGCCGCCGATCGTGGTCAAGGCCGACGGGCTGGCAGCCGGAAAGGGCGTGTTGGTTTGCGAAAGCTCTGAAGCCGCGGAAAAAGCCGTGGACAGCATTATGGTCCAAAAGGAGTTCGGCGCGGCCGGCGCAAAGGTTGTGATTGAGGAGTGCCTGACCGGCGAGGAGGTCAGCTTCATCGGCATTTCCGACGGAGAAAATTTTGCCGCCATGGACACCAGCCAGGATCACAAGCGGGTCTTCGACCAAGATGCGGGCCCCAACACTGGCGGGATGGGAGCTTATTCGCCCGCGCCGGTGGTCGGGGATAAGACTTTCGATGACATCACCGAAAAGATAATGCTCAAGACCATCCGGGCGATGAAAGCGGAAGGCCGGGAGTACCGGGGCGCGCTTTACGCGGGTCTGATGATGACCAAAGAGGGGCCAAAAGTGCTTGAGTATAATTGTCGGTTCGGAGACCCCGAGACTCAGCCGCTGCTTTTCAGACTGAAAAGCGACCTGCTCCCTTTCCTGGCCGCAAGCGCAAAAGGAGGGCTTCGCGGTATGAAATTTGACTGGCATAATGAACCCGCGGTGTGCGTGGTGATGGCCAGCAAGGGCTACCCGGCCGCGTATCAAAAAGGAATTGAAATAACAGGAATCGAAGAAGCCAACCGCCTTGACCGCTGCTATGTTTTCCACGCGGGAACCAAGGTCGAAAACAAAAAGCTTGTGACTTCGGGCGGAAGGGTGCTGGGAGTCACCGCGCGGCGGGAGACCATTGCGGAGGCGATCTCTGCAGCTTACCAGGCTGTTTCCAAAATAAAATTCCAGGCCGCGCACTTCAGGACCGACATCGGCAAAAGAGCCTTGAGCACTAAGGCCGCGGGGTAAAAAATTGGCCGAACAATTTTTTGGCATTGTCTTCGCGGAAAATTTTATCGACCTCGTGTTCGCAACTTACCTCGGACTGCTCGGCAAAAAAGTCGCGGTGGTCGCGAGTAAGGAGCGGCTTCAGGGATCGGCTGATTCGCTTTTGCTCGATCCTTTCCGCTCCCGCATCGTGTGCGACGCGCTCGGCCTGGCCCAGAAGCCTGAGAAGGACGCGTTCACGCCCGACTTCCAGATTCTGTCTCCGGAGTTTCGCGTCGACTTCTTTTGGGACCGGCCGAGAAGAGAGTTCGCCCTGGCCCGGGATCTGGGTAAGGACTGGAAAAAATTTTCCTCCCTGATCGACCGCCTGGTCGAGCTGGGCAATTCATATCAGGAAGAGATTAAGAAATTCAAAATTATCGATTTTGGCTTCAAAGCAGGTTTTTGGCCGAAAATTTTTTCAAAGGCAAGGCCAAATCCCCGCGGGGAAACTTTGGGAGGGTTGTTCCGGGAATTCGATGCGGGCGAGCGGGAGCGGCAACTGGTGCTGTCCGCTCTGAGGATTGTTTCGCCCTATTTCCAGGAGAGCAGCCCGCTTTTTTGTGCGGGGCTGCTCTGGAGGTTTCTGTTCGCGACCGGCGAGGGCGGCTCGGGCCGCGACGAGAGCTGGGAGAGCGTGTTCGAGATGCTGGCCGCGAACGGCGCCTTGATCCAGGAGCCCGCGGTCTCGGTCTCAGCAAGGGGCAAGAGATTGGAAAGGCTTAAGGTCCAGCCCAACAGGGAAATAGAAGCGGAGTGCTATTTCGCGGAGCCGAACACGCTTTTTTATCTTCTTGAGGAAGAGAAACGGGAGGCCCGGATCGGCAAGGGCCTTGTAGGCAAGTTTCCGAGAGCCACTTTCTTCAGCCACATTTTCAGGATGAATGCAGAAGCCTGGCCCGAGGCTATGACCGACCGTTGCCTTTGGCTTTCGGGCGAACAAAAGGAGCCGAAAGAGCTTTTGCTGATTGCGAAAAAGGCCACTCCCAAAACCATCTCCCTGTCGATAAGCTACGGCCTGCGCAAGGGAGAGGCTAAACCGCTTGAAAGCTTCGAAATTTTTCAGGCGCTCCAGAAATTGCTCCCCTGGCTCACGGAGAAAAAACTTGAGGGTCAGCTTGAGCCGTTCGGGTTCCATCAGCACCTCCGTTTTCATCCCTCTCAGCTTTCTTCTCCCGAAATCAAGACTTCTTTCACCAACCTCTATCTCCCGCCCTCGGAGCTTGTGCCTTTCTTCGGATTCACGGGGATGTTGAGATTTGCGGAAGCGCTGGCGGAAGTCAAAGATGACTAAAATGGAACGGCTGAGATTCAAGCGCGGGGAACTCTTGCTCGAGGGCGTTATGAGCCGGCCGGAAGGCCAAGGGCCGTATCCGGCCGGGGTGATCGCTCACCCGCATCCGCTCTTCGGCGGCTCGATGGACAACAATGTCGTGTATGCGCTCTTTGACGCGCTGACTGCTTTCGGCTGCTTCACGCTTCGTTTTAATTTCCGGGGAGTGGGCGCAAGCCAGGGCCAAGATGGCGATGCCTGGGCCGCGGCCGACGACATCATCGCTGCCGCAAAGTTTGTTAAATCCGCTGCCGGCGAGGGCGGGCTGTTTGTATGCGGTTATTCTTTCGGCGGGCTGGCCTCGCTCTATGCAATTGCCAGGGGTCTCTCGCCGAGCGCGCTTATCCTCATAAGCCCGATGATGCCTGAACGCGGCATTGATCAGGACCTTTCCCTAAAAAAAATTCTGCCGCTGAAAATTCCCGCGCTGGTTCTCGCGGGCGAACAGGACCAGTTTTTTCCGCCTCGGATTTATAAGCCTTTTCTCGTCCAGGGCTCAGAGCTGAAGCTGGAAAGCGTGAAGGGCGCGGACCATCTTTGGTCGGGATTTGAGGATGAAATTAGAAGCCGGGCGGAAGAGTTCCTCGGTTCGCTTTCAGGTAAGCCTTGAGCTTTTCGATTTCTTCCGGGTGCTTCTGCGCCTCGTCAATCAGCCCCAGCGCCCAATCGACCTTGGGATTGTCCGGAGCAAGGTCTTTAGCCCAGAGATAAACTTTTTTCGCGTGATCGAGCTCAAGCTGCCTTCGCAGCGCGCTCGCGTAATTGTACGCGGGCCGGAACTTGTCCGGAGAGTTCTCAAGCGCATCGCGCCAGAGCCTTTCCTCCGAGGTCCAAACCTGCCCGCGCTTGAAACTGAGCGCGCAAAGGAAGCACATAGCCGCGATGACAAAAGCCCAGGCCAGGGTCTTGCGCTTTTCCCAAGCGGAGGACACCGCCAGCGCGAAAAGCAAGGCCAGCCAGATTCCGGGGAGATAAAGTCTGCTTTCCCGGAAGGGGTCTGCGAGCGGAATGACCAAAAGCGGCAAATACAGGACAGGATAGACGAGCAAGAGCCATCCGGTTTTAAACCCGCGCATTGACGCGAAAACCAGCGCGGCCAGAATGCCGAGGTTGAGCGCCAGGAATATTATGCCCGGCAAAATATGGTTTTTGAGATTGTAGTCAAAATTGAGGTGAAGCGGGATCAATGTTTTCAAGCTGGCAAACCAGAAAATCCAGTTCTGGTTTATGAAATATGCGGGCCAGGGAGGAACCAGCCCCGGGTTTTTGGCAAGCTCCACGGCCCAATTAAGCCTGAGCGCAAGATAGACTGCCGCAAGCGCAAAGCCGCCGATGATCTCAGGCCGCCTGGGCCGCTCGGACCTGAAGAGGCTTAAGAGGAAAATGGTGAGAGGCAGGGTCGCTGCAACTTCTTTTGAGAAAAGCGCAAGGATAAACGCGGCGAAAAAACCTGCCCGGCTGATGGCTGGCCGGGTCCGGTCCAGGTAAAAGCAAATGGCAAGCAGGTAGAAAATGGCGGCCATAATTTCGGTTCTGCCCAGGACAAAATTTCCCGCCTCCATAAAAACCGGGTTGAGCCAGAAAAAAGCCGCGGCCAGAGCCGGCAAATATTTCCTGCCCGGCCAGATCAGCCGCGCGGTCCAGAACAAGGTGATGCCTGCAAGCCAGTGAAAAAAAACATTGGCGAACATAAACCCCATTGCCTCCGTGTCCCTGACCGTGCCGCCATACTGCCATTGCATCTGGGCCCAGTAAGTGAAATAGACCGCTGAGCGAAAGGGATTGAAAGACATTGCTTCGATCAGGCTTCCGGACTGGAGCTGGGGGTTGTGAACGATCACGGCCAGGTCGTCAAAAACAAACCGGCTGGGCTTGCTCCTGAGAGCTTCAGCATCAAGCAAATAAACAAGGAGCAGGAAAAAGATCGCGAAAAAGACTAAATGAGGTTTTCGCATCGGTTCAAGTGCTGAGCAGGCTGAAGCCGGAGCGCTTGCGGAGCGTGAAGAAAGCCTCGCTCGCCCAGAAGCGAATCATCTCCCTGGCATCCTCGCTCTGCTCCAGAGCCGGCTTCGGGTCTTGCAGCTGCCTGAGGTTGACATTCTTGTAGCGGTTATCGAACTTCAGCGCGGCCGACAGGCTTTCAACCAGGTCGTTGCTGAGCAGCGTTCCCGCGAAGTTGCCGGTCAGCATCACCCCCCTCTGCCAGGCCGCGACATTTTTGGGCAAGCCCTCCCGGGCCAGGATTTTTGCTTTCTCTTCAAGCGCGGCTCTGACCTTTCTCGGCACCGCGCGTTTGATCGGCTTAGCCATTCTTTCCAGGTCAGCCTCGGGCACGCCGGGAACCTTGACCTCGGGCACCACCAGCCAGACGAAAAGCATCACGGAGCGGAAGACCTCCGCGATAGGGTTATTGAAGACGAGCGCATGGCGGAACTTGAGATGCGCCATATACTTGCCGAGAATGAACCTTCGTTCCTCGGGCCGAAGGTGTTCCACCCAGCCCGGGTTCAGGATCAGGGAGGGCGGCTCGGTGGCCGCGATTCTCGGCTCGTTGATGTTGGGCACGAGGTACAAATCATAAGCGGGTATTCCCAGGTTGAGCGCAATCTCGTCGGCAAGTTTTTTTACAGCCGCGGTTGAAGTCGGCTGGACCTTGTTGGACCGGCTGGCGCCGGTTTTCTCGAGCTGGGGAGGCAGGAGCTCCGCGAAATAGTCGCCGACCTCCGCGATGATCTCAAGAAGCGCGCCCCGGCAGTCGGGATGCGCGAGCAGCCGGTACTGCACATCGTCGGCGATGGTTTTGCCGGAGGAGCGGGTCACCTGCGGCTCGTTCGCCTCCAGAAACATGGTTTCGTCGCGGTTGGCGGTTTTGAAGAGGTCAAGCACCTTATAGCAGCAGAACGCCTCGTCCAGCTTTCCCATCAACTCGTAAATCTGGCCCATCTGGTGGTAGCTTTCAAGCCGGAACACGGACCGGGAAATGACTTCCTGGTGCTCGCGGATGGCAAGCGGATAGGAGTTGGTGTCCTTGGCGTAAAGCTCCGCCACCTCTATTCGGGCCGGCACATTATCGGGATCGAGCCTGGTCGCGTTTTGGAATTCGATTATCGCCTTCTGCCGGTCTTCAATAAAATCGCGATAGACCTGGGCCCGCTGGTAATGAAGGGGCGCGGCCCTTTTTTCTTCCTGCTTGGGGATCAGGCCGATGAAGCGCTGACTCAACTCGATATATTTTTGCCACTGCTTCTGCTTCAGGTAAATGGAAAGAATGGCCTCCATCGATGGTATATGGGTCTTGTTCAGGTTCAAGACCTGCTCGAAGCATTCCCTGGCGCGGCTCAAGTCCACAAACCCGTCACGGTAAATCATACCGAGCGAGTAGATGTCATCCACTTTGTTTTTGGGGTTCGGCTCCAGCTCGATTATTTTATGATAGCTCTCCGCGGCTTCGTTCCATTTCTTTTCAGCCTTGAGCCCGGCCGCAAGCAGTCTCCACCCGGTCAGGGACTCAGGCTTGACCTGAACGGCCTTCTTGAAATGAGCGATTGCGCTTTCCCGCTGGTTCAGCTCCCGGTCAAGAATCTCTCCCTTCTCAAGAAGGCCCTGGCAAATCAGGTCCGGAGTTCCCGCGGACCGCACCAGGCGGTCGTAGGTTGACAGCGATTTTGGCCAGTCCTTTTTTGAGTTATAGAGGTCAACCAGGAGCCTGAGCGACGGGTAATGGTTCTGCTCCAGCGCGGTCGCGCGTTCCAGGTATTCAATCGCCTTCTCATCCTGGCCCTGTTCTTTTTCAAGCGCGCCCAGCCTGCTCAGCACGGAAAATATTTGCTTATGGTCTCCCGCCTGCTCAAGAGCCGAGGCCAGCTCCTGGCCGGAATTGACAGCTTTCTGCTTGTCGCCCTTGTTAAGGAAAAGCTCAAAAAGCCTTGAAAGCGGATCCAGATACCCGGGCTTTTGCTTAGCCGCGTTCTGGTAGCATTCTATGGCGCGGTCGGCTTGGTTGAGCTTTTCTTCCACCACGCCGAATTGGTAAAGAATTTCAGCCTGCCGCTCCGGCTTTTCCCCGCTTAAAGACTTAATCCAAGTCTGGTAGAGCGGCTCCGCGGCCAGCCAGGCTTGGCCGCGATAATAAATTTCAGCAAGAGGCTTTAGGGCCGGAAGATATTCAGCGTCCAACTTGAGCCCGGCCTGATAATATTTGGCCGCGGACTCCAAATCCTTGAGCTTCTCTTCGTAAAGATTGCCGATCCGAACTGCAAGTTCCTTCTTTTCCTCCCCGGAAGAGACGATCCGGGCCTCCTGGTCCAAAAGCCGGACAACTTCTTTCCATTCCTGGCGGCGTTCAAAGATGGCCCGCTCCGCGCGCACCGGCCTCAGGTCATTGGGGGCAAGCGCCCAAGCCCTGCGGTAGTAATTGATCGCGCAGTTTTCATCCTGGAGATTTTTTTCGCAGGTTGCGCCGGCTTCGAGAAAAAGGCTTTGCGCCAGCTCAGGCTTGGCTTTGGACAAAAGACCGGCCAGCCTTTCCTGCGACTTGACCAGGTTGGGCAGGTCGGACTTTTCGCGGTAGAGAGCGACCAGGCTTTCAAGCGCGGGCTGGTTTTCCGGCGCCACCTCCAGGACCCGCAGTTGAGTCTTAACCGCGGACTCCAGATCATTTAGTTTCTCGCGGTAGATTTTCCCAATCCTGTTCAGAACATCCGCTTTTTCGTTCCGGTCGGAAACCAAGCCGGCTATTTTTTCCAGCACCCTGACCAGTTCCTTGGAGCGGTTGAGCCTGGGGTACAGCCGCTCGAGGGCGCGCAAAAGCGGCATATAATCGGAAAGCGCATTCTCGGCCCGCTCGTAGCACTGGACCGCCTTTTCCGAATCGTTCAGCTTTTCTTCATAAAGACGCGCGGCCTGGATTTGCAGTTCCGCGCGTTTTTGGGCGTCTTGTTCGAGCGCGGTTTCTTTTTCCGTGATCTCGACCAGCTCCGGCCATTTCTGGAGATGGAGGTAAAGCCGGCTTAAGTTGGCGAGAATCTCCGGGTTTTTCGGGTTCAAGGAATGAGCGGACAGGTAAGCGTTGACCGCGGTTTCCGGGCTGCCCAGGTTCTTCTCGTAGATGTCAGCCTGCTCTTTCAAGAGCGCAAGCTTCTGGTTCGGGTCCTGGGTGAGCGGAATCTGGGCGGTGATGGTTTTAACAAGCTCTGAGTATGCCTTGGCTTTGCCATACAGCCGGCGCAGCTCGGAAAGGCCCGGAAGCCAGTCGGGCCTGAGCTTCAAAAGGCCGCGCAAAACCGAGATCGCTTGCTCATTATCCTTAAGGTCTTCCTCGTAAACCAAAGCCAGCCAGTGGTAGAGCAGGGGCACGACCTCAGGCTCTTTGCGCGTGGACAGTTCCCGAGCGAGCGCCTGGGCCATAAGCCGGGGATGATTCATTTCCAGCGCAAAAAACTCCAGCTCCCGCACGGCCGGCAGATATTTGTCATTGGCCGAGAGTATTTTCAGGTATTGCTCGATGGCCTGGTCGTTCTGGTTTGTGCGCCGCGTCAAAATCCATGCGTGTTCGATCTGGGGGGGAAGCAGCCTGGTTTCGTCAAGCAGTGAAATCATTTCCTCAAGCGTTTGGGCCAGAGCCTGGTAGTTGCTTTGCCTTCTCAAGAATTCGACCTTGGTTACTTTTTCCAGCGGGCCGGCTCCGGTTTCCTCGGCCAGCTTGATCTCGGCCAGGATTTGCTCGGCCGGGGATTTGCTTTTCTCCCAGAGCAGCATCGCGGACTGCCAGATGAAAGCGGCCTGGAGCGGCTGGGCAAGTTTGCGCGCGAAGTCCTTGAGGAGCGCGGAAGCGCTTTGCCAGTCAGACTGAAAGCACGCAAGCTCGATGAGCGCGGGGTATATAAGAGGAGTGGGCGCTTGGTGGATGGCCTTTTCATAATTGGCGCGGGCTTTGCCGGGCTCGCCCAAAAAAGTCTCTTCCAGGAATCCGGCGCGCAGAAGGAAAGAACTTACCAGGCCCGGGTTCTTGATTTTGCCCGCGAGCGTAAGCCAGATTTCCTCGAGCCTTGCCCAGTCGCGGCTCCGGTAGCAGAGACGGCGCTGCTCGTAGAGCAGGACCGGGAACGGGCTTTTGGTCTGGTAAAATTTTTGCCCGAGCTCCTGGGCCTTTTCAGCCTGGTTGAAAAGGGTTTCAAAATCCCACCCGGCCTGGTAAAGAAGATAGGCATACTCTGTCAGCGCCTGACCCGCGGCGACTGTTCTCTCCGCGGCTTTTATGTAATTTTCTCCCGCGCGCTTGTAACGGAGGATGCGCGCCAGCGCGAACAAGACCGGGAGCAAATCGGGCTTGAGCCGGATGACATCGCTTAAAGCTGCGACCGCGAGCTCGGCCTTGCCCAGTCCGAGCTCGGAGACGAGAGCCCTTCGCCAGGCATAATAAATCCGGTTTTCAATCGGGCTGACCAGCTTTTCAATTGCGAGCATGATTTTCACCCAGCCTTCAAAGTCGCGGCTTTGGAGCAAAATCTGCTCCAGGCTTCTGAGCAGCGGGAATTGGCTGGCCGCGATTTCAAGGGCCTGGCGGTAGTTTTCCGCGGCCTGCTTCAGGTCCTGGCCGCCGTAAAAAGACGCTTCGGCTTTCCTGATCAAAAGGGTTTGAAGCTCTTTGGGGTCTTGGCAGAGCTTGATTTCATCCGAGAGCGCGGATGAGAGCGCGGCAAAATCCCGGTTCTGGAAAGCAAGCGACTGGCGCAGCCTAAGGACTTCAAGCGCATCAGGCTTGATCTTTTTGGCCTGGGCGATGATTTGCTCGCATTTGGCCGGCTCCTCCAGGAAGTCCAGGTAAATATGGGCCAGCTCGACCAGGTAGAAAAATTTGAGCTCGCTCTCGGACAGGATTTTGCAGATGCCTTCAAGGCATGCGGCCAGAAGCCTGTAATCCCGGCCGGCGCGGGCGATGGACTCAAGCCGGAAAAACGCGAGAAGATTTTCCGGGTCCAGGGCAACCGCTTTGGTCAGAAGCTCGGCCTCGCCCTCCTTGTCCCCCTCCAGCTCGCAAATCTGGCTTTGTTTGAATAAAACCAGGGCCTTTAGCCAGCGCTCCTCAGCGGGAACCAGAGCCTCGAATTTTTGCAGCGCGGCCTTGAGCTCCTTGACCTGGCGCAACGATTCCAGGATTTCGATGGCGGGACCAAGCGCGTAAACCGCTTCCGGGCCGTCAAAGAGTTTCCCATACCATTCGAGCGCGGCGAGCGGCGAGCTGTTTCTGCCCTCCATCAGGCCGGCTATGCGGCAGGCGCAACTTGCGGAAAGAACTTTTTCCCCGGCCTTCTCTCCCAGCTCGAATAAGCTTTTATAGCTTTCCGCGAGTTTTTTCCAGTCGCCTTCTTCCAGATAAAGCTGCGCCCGGGTCAGGACCAGAGGCAGGCTTAAAGAATCGTCTTTTGCCAGCTGGTCAAGGATTTTTTCAGCCTCTTTGCGGTCGCCGCCCGCGAAGGCGAGGATGCGGCTGCGAAGGATGGTCAAAGCTTTTCTCTCTTCCGGCTCCGAGATTTTCGCGCGCTCGCCGTAAAGCTGAGCCAGCCTTGAGAAATCGCCCTCGTAGCGCGCATTTTCCTCAAGCACCAGCAGGCTCAAGATTTTCCATTCCCGGCGATTCTTGATCTTGGCGAATTGGGCCAAGGCCTGGTCTTTGCGGTTAAGCTCTACGAACAGATCTCCGCTCTTGAAAAGGAGCCACTCTTTCTCCGCTTCGTCGGAGGCGAGTTCGGCTTCGCGGGCCAAGAGCGCGGCAAGCGCGGCCTTGTCCTTTTTGGCAAGCGCCTCAATTTGCTGAAGCCTGAGCTGGACTGAACCACCGAGGCTTCCGGCAAAACTTTTCAGCCTCTGTTCGTCCATTGAAACTATTGTTCTGAGAGCAGCTGATAAATTACCTGGTAAAGCCTTTCCGCGAACTGCTCCGGGCTGGCGCCGGTTCCCTTGTTGATGTATTTCGCGGGAGCCGCGTATTTCAAAACTTTTTTGAAGGTGTCGTCGCACTTATAGGAGGTAAAGAAGAGGATGGGCGCGAAGTGCTTTTTGCCGAAGCCTTTTTCAATCGCGCGCAGAATCACGGCCGCGTTGATCCCGTTCAGGATGGGCATCGCCACATCCAGGATCGCCAGGCTGACCTGGCTGTTCTGCTTCATCCGCTCCGTGATCTTGGTGATGAACTCCTCGCCGTTGATGCATGACTCAACCTCTTTGGCAATCCCTTTTGCCTGGATCATATTGCTGATGGTCTTGAGCAGAAGCGGGCTGTCCTCCGCAGCAATCACATACTGCAGCGGCCTTATCTTCTGGTCCTTCTGCTTGTTCGGCATCTGCAGGATCAGCCCGCAGTTGGAGCAGTGCGCGATTTCCTCGCCGCCCGAAACCATCACGAAATACTCAACATCTTCTCCGCAGCTCGCACAGAATAATTTGGGAGGGTTGGCCACTTTTACTACTCCTTAATCAATTTATTTCAATCTACTATTGAGTTTCCGCAATGTCAAACCAGGCGGAGACCGGCAGAGTCGGAAGTTAAGTCTTACCGCCCACAGATGACAAAACCATAACAACTCCGGGGCAAGAAAAACACACCTTTTTGCACTCAAAGCGTGCTATTAGTGTGTACCAGAATTTAGCAGCAGACCTTCAGGCCGTTGTGAGCGCTTGGCCGGACTTGTCGGAAAGCGTCCGACATAAAATCTGCAAGCTGATAAAAACCAAGACGAGGGCTATCAAGAAAAGCCGAAACCGATGCTTTAATACTCGCCGATTTGCCGTGACCATTTGATGTTTCGGGAGCTTACTTGATCCGAAAAAGTTTATAATTGGAATTTGGGATGTTTGCGGCAAAAACAAACCGGGGATCGGACAGCTTTCTCTCATAAATGGCTTGCAGGGCCTGACGGGGGGCAGGAAGCAGGAGATAATTGGCGTGATATTTTCGGGCCACCTGGTAAATAATCTCCACGTTCTCGTTCGGAATTTGGACTACCTTGTTTCCGGTTGAATAATAAACTTCCCACGGATTCCTGGTCATAATCACCACTTCCTGATAACCTTGTGCGCGAGCATCCTGGTCAACGATGTGTTTCAACCCGGACAGTTGTATTCCCACCTGGGTATTGCCATTGATAATTTTTTCCGACTCCCGATAGCTCTGGAGTAAGAACATGACGACCAGCAAGGTGATACAACAGCCGAAAACGGCTCGGGAGGTGATATTCCGATGGAGGACAGCAACCGCTATTACTGTCAGAAATGGAATCAGGGGTTTCACATTTCTGCTGAATCCGCCGCTGGTGCCGGGGAAAGGTGCGACCAAGGTATAGAACAAGAAGACGATTCCCAGGAACAGAACGGGAGGGAAATAAGTTTGCCATTTGTAGCGCTGCTCGCGGGAAAAGGCAAAATCCAAAACAGCCAAGCCGGCGAAAACGCTCACAAATGCTCCCAGGGAATGATAGAGTTGGGCGAGGTTCAAGAAACCGGCATGTAATTTTGAGCGAAGGATGTTGTCCCCCCCCACTTCCAATATGCCGACAGGGTCAGTTCTTTGGAATAGGCATATAGATCTTCGTGTTCGGTGAAGAACATTGCCCGCGATGGACCGGGCGGAAAGGGCGCTCCAAATGCCCGGTAATTGGCGATTAGGAGCGGGGAAATGACCATTAGAAACACTCCCAAACTCAGCGCCAGGTATTTTCCGTTTGCGACGAGGCGCAGGGGCGATAGCAGGATGACCAAGACTAGGATAGGGATAAGCAACACCCCATCTTGCCGGGTCAAATAGGCGAGCCCGGCGCAAACCGAGGCGACCAAAAAAAGTTTCGGATGGGTCTGTGCTTTGATTATAAGAAATAAACTTGTGGACACGAACAGCGCATGATAGATGCCGCAATCGGTCAGTAGCGATGAGACAAACAGGTCCGGGATGAAAAGTACGATCGCGAATGCGGAAACGGCCGCCAGCCTTGAGCCGGTATGGCTTTGGCCCAGGAAGTAAGTCAATCCTGAGATCAGCAAGCCGGCGAAAATCGAGGGAAGCAACGCAGCAAACAAGGACTTGCCGAAAACCAGTAGCGGGAGACTGATGATTGCGGAAGTCAGCGGCATCCAGTAATCGCCGCTATAATGGGGGATGTCTTCCAATCCACTCAGATAGTTCCAGACATAGTCAATTTCAAATCCCCTGCCCCCCGCAACATTTTCCGCGACCGTATAGTAGAAGGCTAGGTCCGCATGCCCGGGATACCTGACGGTGCTGGCCAAAATCAGGCGGACTATCAAAGCCGTGCTCAGCAAAATACCGCTCAGGAGGATTAGAAACCATCTCCGCCGGAGAACAACCTCTATCTTCTGCATTTAAACCAACATTTAAAGGGGATCTCGTTTCTCATCGGTCCCATTTTTCTCTTGTTAATATACCAACGACGCCAAAGTGCGTCAAGGAAAAGACGGGCATTTGTCGGAGCGTTCCAGGGGCTTGCCCAAAAATTTAATGGCGGCGCGGGCCTCTCAACAGAAACCGTGGGTGAAATAGCATGCGTCGGGGTGGAAAAAGATCCGAATGTGTTACCAGCGCGCTACCGAAAACGGTCAGAATGGGTAGTGTCGGAGATTTAAAGGATTATATGTAACCGCAGGCGGTGAACCAGACAACTGGCGGAAAAGTAAAGGCTTTTATGGTGGAGGATAAGGGAATCGAACCCTCGGCCTCAGCAATGCGAGTGCTGCGCTCTCCCAACTGAGCTAATCCCCCACTCTGAGGACTGGTTTATTATAATAAGAGGAGTTTGATTTGCAACCAAGGCAGGATGATTGGCGGCTGCCGGTTTGGCTTTCTGCCTGCATCCCAGGCTGGCAATCCCCGCGGCAACAAGCGCTTGCCATAAAAGGCGGGTTATGCAATTCTGGGAAAAAAATTGAGGAGGTTTAGGAATGGCCGGGGAATATGTTTTGTGCATAGACCAGGGCACGACAGGATCGCGGGCTATTATCATTGGCGAGAATGGGGCTATTGTCGGGAGCGCGTATTCCGAGTTCCGCCAGATGTTCCCCAAGCCGGGCTGGGTGGAGCACGATGCGGAGGAAATCTGGAAAGTGACGGCCGCGGTCATTGCTGAGGCCCTTAAAAAAGCCAATGTGGATGCTATGCGTCTGGCCGCGATCGGCATAACCAATCAGCGGGAAACCACGGTTGTCTGGGACCGAAAGACCGGAATGCCGATTCACAACGCCATTGTCTGGCAGTGCCGCAGGACGACTGATCTATGCGATAAACTTAAACGGAAAGGCTGTGAAAGTATTTTTCGCGGAAAAACCGGGCTGGTGATCGATGCTTACTTTTCCGGCACCAAGATCAAATGGCTTCTGGACAATGTGAAGGGAGCCAGGGCCCGAGCGACAAAGGGCGAGCTCGCTTTCGGCACTATTGACTCCTGGCTCATTTACAAGCTCTCAGGCGGAAAAGTGTTTGTGACCGATTACACCAACGCCAGCCGCACCCTCATTTTCAACATCGTCAAGAAAGAATGGGACAAGGAGCTTTTGAAAATCCTGGGCATCCCGGAAGAAATCCTGCCTGAGGTCAAGCCGAGTTCGGGTCTGTTCGCAAAGACCGGATGCGAGGAGCTGCCCTCCGGCATTCCGATCGCGGGAGTCGCGGGCGACCAGCAGGCTGCTCTTTTCGGCCAGGGATGCTTTGAGAAAGGTCTGGCCAAAAACACTTACGGCACCGGATGCTTTATGCTCACCTTTCTGGGTGACAAGTTTGTGCAGTCAAAATCCGGCCTGATCACCACCCTTGCCTGCGGCCCCAAAGGAGAGCCAAAGTATGCGCTTGAAGGTTCCATCTTCATCACCGGCGCCGCCATCCAGTGGCTCAGAGACCAGCTGAAAATCATCGCCAACGCGAGCGAAACCGAAGAGATTGCGAAAAGCGTGACAGACACGGCCGGGGTATATTTCGTGCCCGCGTTCGTGGGACTGGGAGCGCCTTACTGGGATATGAACGCGAGAGGCGCGATCCTGGGCCTGACCCGGGGAGCAAACCGGGCTCATATAGTGCGTGCGACGCTTGAGAGCATCGCATATCACACCCGGGACCTGCTTACCGCAATGGAAAAGGATTGCAGGAAACTGGGGATCAAGGTCTCTGAGCTTCGGGTGGATGGAGGCGCAAGCCTCAACAACTTCCTGATGCAGTTCCAGGCCGACATCCTGGGCATCTCGGTCAACCGGCCCGAAATGGTGGAAACCACCGCGCTCGGCGCGGGATATCTCGCGGGCCTGGGCGTGGGCCTCTGGAAAGATTCCGCGGTAATCAACCAGCTCCGAAAAGTCAACGCCATCTTCAAGTCCCAAATGAAACGCGCAGAGCGGGAAGAACTTTACGAAGGATGGCAGAGAGCGATTAATTGCGTGAGAACGCGATAACACTCTGGAGCGCGCTGACCGTGGCGCTTTATGCCTTGACCGCACTGCTCTTTGGTGATACATTATTATAACAATGGTATAACAGGAGGATTTATGATCAAAAAATTGACAAGGCACGGCAACAGCATGGCCTTGGTGATTGAAAAGGGGGTGCTGGAGCTTCTTGATATTGACAAGCAAACGCCTCTCGAAATTTCCACTGACGGCAGGGTTTTGATCGTGTCTCCGGTTCGGGACGAGAAACGGAGAAAGAAATTCCAGAACGCGCTCGCAAAAATAAATCGTAGATACGGCAAAATGCTGAAACGCCTAGCGGACTAATTGGTGAAGCCTGTTTTTCTGGAACTGGCCGAAGTTCTGGCCATTCATCAAAACCAGATTGAGCTTTACGGCGGTAGGCACGGGATCAGGGACATATCGATTTTGCAGTCGGCACTGGCAATGCCGCAGGCGGGGATGCGGGGCGGGTATTTTCACGAAGACATCATAGAGATGGCCTCAGCATACCTGTTTCACATCGTCCGCGATCATCCATTCATCGATGGCAACAAACGCACCGCCGTGGCTTCCGCTCTGATTTTCCTGGAACTGAACGACATCCAAATAGCAGCGGACAGCCGGGCTTTCGAAACAATGGTCAGGTCCGTCGCGGAGGGCATATGCGGCAAAGCCGCGCTTACAGAGTTTTTCAGGCGGCATGCAAAACTGAAAGCTATCAGATTTAAGAGGTAACGATGGCAATACATAAAAAGCGCCTGACGCAAAAATTATTGGTGATCTTTGTGTCTTCGTGATGAGAAATAGATTTTGCATCGGTTGAAAGGCTGAGGCACTTGTCCTATATTCAAGGCGATGGCGGAGAGTCCTGGATTTATGCTGGCGCTTGTGATGGGGATGGTGTCGTTTTTGACGCCGTGCGTGCTGCCGCTGGTGCCTGCATACATTTCTTTTATTTCCGGCCATTCAGTTGCGGAGCTTCGGTCCGAGCAAAAAAGTGCGGGTGTGACCGCGTCGGTTCTGGTCGCGTCAGTTTTTTTTGTGCTCGGTTTTTCCGTGGTTTTCATTTTGCTGGGCGCGGCTGCGGGAGGGCTTGGGCATATCCTGGTCAGGCTCAAGCCGGTCTTGATCCGGGTTGCAGGCGCGCTGATCATTTTTTTCGGGCTTCAGCTTTCCGGAGTCCTGAAATTTATGCCGCTCTTAAAAGAGAGGCGCTTTCAGGGCGAGATAAAGTCAGCCGGGCCAATCAAAGCTTTTATCTTCGGGCTGGCCTTCGCGTTCGGATGGTCTCCCTGCCTGGGGCCGATTCTCGGGAGCATCCTTGCGCTTGCCGCGAATCAGGCGACAATGTTTTACGGCATCGGTCTTCTGGCCGCGTATTCGATCGGACTTGCCATCCCTTTTCTGCTAACCGCTTTCTTAATTGACTACTTTTTCAAGTTTTCCAGCCGGGTCAAGCCCTATTCCCAGGCCATAGAAATCGCGGCGGGAGTTATTCTCATCGCGGTGGGCGTCCTGATGATGATTAACCGGTTTGAAGTGTTAAAATATTATTTGTTGAAAGTTTTGCCGAAATCCATATCAAGGCTGGGATGAGGTGATGGCTCTTTTATTCGGACCAGCAGGCGTGCCGTTCAGCGCGAAGAAGCCGACTCCGGAAGAAGGCATCCGCGAGTGCGCTAGGCTCGGTCTTGACTGTATGGAGCTGGAATTCGTTTACGGCGTGCGAATGACCTTTGAGGGCGCTCAACTGGCCAGAAAAGCCAGGGATGAAACCGGCCTCCGGCTGACCGCTCACGGGCCTTATTACATCAATCTTGCGAGCGAGGATGAAGAAAAATTGAAAGCCAGCCGGCAGCGGGTTCTGGACACAGCCAAAAGGTGTCATCAATGCGGAGGCGAGAGCATCACTTTCCACGCGGCTTTTTATCAGGGCCGGGACCGGGAGCAGGTCTTGAACATTGCCGCACGCGAGCTCAAGGCGATTATGGACAGTTTGAAAAAAGAGAAAATACAGATTGATGTCCGGCCCGAGCTTTCGGGCAAGCCGACCCAGGTGGGAAGCCTGGATGATCTTCTCTGGCTCAGCCAAAATGTCAAGGGAGTGCTTCCCACCATCGACTTTGCGCATTTTTATGCGCGCGAGGCCGGCAGGCACAATAGTTTCAAGGATTTCTGCGGGCTTCTGGATGCGCTGGCAAAAGCCTGCGGCAAAGCCATTCTCAAAAATATGCACATTCACATCTCCGGCATTGAATACACGGACAAGGGAGAGCGCAAGCATCTTGACCTGGAGCAGAGCAGGTTCAACTGGAAGGATTGTCTGAAGGCGTTTGTCGAGTATGACCTTGAAGGTTTTTGCGTTTGCGAGAGCCCGTCGCTGGAAAAAGACGCTCTGTTGTTGAAAGAGAGCTATAAAAAGTTGTCAGGACGGAAAAAGTGATTGACTTAAAAGAAGTAAAATCGATTGGGGTGCTGGGCTGGAATTTCGGGCTTCATATTTTGCGCTCAATCGTGCCCAGGAAAAAGGAAAATCAGGCCGAGAAATTCAAAGGGTATTTCTCAAAGGACGGGATTGCCGCGTTTAAGAAGGAGGAGATAGACCAGATTTACAATTTTCAGCAGTGCACGGTTTGCGGCCTTTGCCAGGAGGTGTGCATCCCCAGCTGGGTGAGCCAGGGGAAATTTTTGGGGCCGGAGCACATTGCCGCGTGTGCGGGAAGGTCCCAGCCGGAGTACATCTCGGATGCGGACGATTTTTTCCGCTGCACCCTGTGCGGCAGATGCGAGCCGGCCTGTCCGGAAGAGGTCAAAATTTCAGAACTCGCCTGGCTGATGAGAAGATGGATTTACCGGGTGGACCCGGAAACCACCTGGTCGCTTTTTCCCTCGGTCAAGAAAAATCTTGACCGGTTCCAAAATCCGTTCGGCCCGGAGAAGCCGGTCAAGGACACGGGCATTGGCAAAGACGGTCGCGTGCTGTTTCTGGGCTGCCGCGAGACGGCCCTGGGCGAGCCGGAGAAATGGGTTGAGCTGGTCAAGAGATTCGGCATAGAAGCTTCGCTGGTCTCCGGGGTTTGCTGCGGAGGATTGCTGGATGAGATCGGCGCGGAAAACCTGAGTCCGGGGCTTGAAAAACTCTTGAGCCAGAATCCGCAGGAGGTAATCACCACCTGTCCTCATTGCTTTTACCATCTGAAAAAGAAACTTCCTGACCGGATCAAAGTCAAATTCATAATGGAAGTTATTCCGGAAAACTTGAGCGCTCCGGTGAAGCTTTCAGGCCCGGTCGTTTATCACGACCCCTGTTTCCTGAGCAGGAAGAGCGGAATGGCTGAGCTGCCCAGGAATTTGATGAAACGGATTGGGCTGAACGCGGTTGAGTTCAGCCAGAGCAACAGCCTCGCTGATTGCTGCGGAGGCGGAGGAGGTCTATTCTGGTATGATATTGGCCACGCGGCAAAAATCGCGGCGCGGCGGGTCCAGGAAGCGCAGAAACTGGGCGCGGAAATGATCCTCACCGAGTGCGGCATCTGCAAGGATATGCTGGAAAAGGCGGCAGGGGGCAAAATCAAGGTGAAGCGGCTCAGCGAGCTTTTCACCCAGGACCCGCGGGGAGCGGCGCTTAGCCGCGAATAGACCAGAGCAGCCAACTCGTAACCTTATTAGGAGGCCGGAGGATGAAAAAAATTTGGGTTGCGCTTTTTATCGGATGCCTGCTTGCGGCTGGTGTTTTCATTGCGGGCGAGCGGGCCTTGAGCGCCAAAGAAGAGCCAAAGCAGGAGGCCAGCGATGAGTCGGGCTTCTGGAAAATGTTCCGCAAGGCCTTTTCCCGGCCCGAGCCTGCTTACAAGCGGCCGGATAAGGGAGTAACCGAGGTTGCCGGCTCGCGCGGGCTTGAGGAAGGCGGCAAGCTCAAGAACAAATACGACTGGGACAGCGTGCAATGGATGGAGCAATATCAGGTCAAGGAGGACCGGGTAAAAGATTTCATTGAATGCAGAAGCCTGGGCCCATATCAAAAGCAGGGGGCGGGAAAATGAAGAAAAATAACTGGCTGAAGATAGCGGTTGTTTGCGTTGCGGGCGCGGCTTGCCTGTCCGGCCAATTTGACCTCAAAGGCGTGGATTGGGGGCAGTTGGGCAAGGATGTTATCCAAGCCGCGCGGCCTTTAAACCAGGACGAGGAAATCGCGCTGGGCCGGCAGGTGGCCGCCAGGCTCGCGGGCACCTTCGGGGTCTGGAAAGATGAGGCCTGGACCGAAGAGATAAACATCATCGGCCGGGTTTTGGTTCCATACTCTGAGCGTCCGGATATGAAATACCGCTTCGCAATTTTGAACACCGACGATGTCAACGCTTACTCCGCGCCGGGCGGATATATTTTTATCAGCAAGGGGATGCTCAAGCAGGTTGAGAGCGAGGCCGAGTTGGCGGGGATACTTGGCCACGAGATCGCGCACGTGGCCAACAAAGATGTGGTGCGGGAGATTCAGAAGTCGAACTTGTGGAAAACCGGGGCCAAGGTGGCGATTTCAGGGACAGAACTCAGTCCCGAGCAGCAGGAGCTTCTCAACAATATGACCAACGCCTCCTGGGACACGCTGGTTGTCAAAGGCTTGAGCAAGGCCGACGAGTTCAAGGCCGACCAGGACGGCACGGTCGACGCGCGCAAGCTCGGGTATGATTCATACGGCCTGTACTATTTCATCCAGCGCCTGGAGCCGCTGGAGAAGAAGCCGGGAGAAGATTTGAGAAGACTGTTCAGCACTCATCCCAAGCCGAGCGAGAGAAGCGGCCGGCTCAAACAGTATTTTGACAACAAAGGCTGGGGAAAAAACGACCTGCCTGAATGCAAGGATCGGCTGAAAAATTTCAAGGCCAACCATCCCGTTCCCTGAAAAAATAATTTTCCGGCCGGGAGTAAAAATGGGCCAGGAAGTTCCGGGTCCCAAAGCAGTGCCAGGCACGCCTTTTTCTACAACGCCAGCCCCGCGGTTATTTCATTCATTATGCTTTCCGTGCGCCTCCCTGGCCGAATCGAATAAAATCAGCCTAGAATCGTATTAAATAATGAGTGAATTGGAAAAGCAGGACTTAAGAAGCGATGAGGACCTTTTTCGGTCCTGGCTCAAGGGTGATTCGCAAAGCTTTGAAGACCTGCTCAAGCGCTACCAGGGGAGGTTATATAAGGTGATTTTCGGCTGGACCAGAAATCAGCAGTTGTCCCAGGACCTTTTCCAGGAGACCTGGTTCCGGGTCATTGAGCACAAAAAGGATTTTGACCCGAAAAGAAAGTTTTCCTCCTGGGTCTTCCAGATCGCGCTTAACCTCACCCGCGACCACTGGCGCAAGGAAAAGCGGGCTCAAACCGACCCCGACTCGGAGCGCATTGAGCTGAGCGCCTCTGAAACCAACCTGGAGCAGGCGCTGATTGAAAGGGAGCAGATGGAGCGGCTTAAAAATGCGCTTTCGGGATTGAGCCGGATTGAGAGCGAGGTTTTTATGCTCCGCCATTTCGGAGAGATGAGCTTCCAGCAGATCGCGGAGGCGCTGGGCGTAAATTTAAACACCGCGCTCAGCCGAATGCACCAGGCCTGCTCAAAGCTTAAAAAACTGGCGGGAGAAAACTGATGAGCCACCAGAATTTTGAACACAAACTGCTCCAATATTTCTATGCCGAACTTTCGGAAAAGGATCGCGCAGAATTCGAAGCGCATCTTGCTGGCTGCGAAGAATGCCGGAAAGAGCTCAATAGCCTGAACGCGATATCGATCGAGTTTAACCGCGAATTTGACAAGGCCCAAGTTGAAACCGAGGTTTGGGAGCGGATTCTGGAAGCAGCGGAAGCAAAAACAAATAAAGGTCTCTTATCTTATCTTTGGCCCAGGCCGCTTGTCGCGAGAATGGCCGTGTCTTTGGCGCTCGCGGCTTTGCTGATTTTTGTGGTGCGAGCCGGGATTGAGAGATGGTCTTATCGTCATTCAATGAATTTGACTTCCTGGCCTTTGGCCAGCCAAATCGGCCTTCTCGAGCAGGATCTGTCAATGAACGGTGCCTCGTCCAATGGAACCGCGGCAGCGGAGGGTCTTGAAGAGGAGGATAATTGGGGTATTGCCATACTCTCTTCTGGCCTGGAGCCCTCGGATGATGCTATTGATTCCCTGGACGAGGACCTCGGAGAAGTCGAGGAAATCTCAGGCGGCATTTTTGAACTCTAATACTTTCAGAACGCAAGGAGGAAAAAAATGAAAAAGAAATTGCTGAGCGTTATTCTGGGCATTGGCTTGGTTATGGGGGTTGCGCTCTCGGCCCGGGCCCAGGAGCTGATGGCTGAAGAGCCGGCGGACGGTTTACTGCTGGCCCTGGCGCCCGATCCCGGGGATGAAGAGCTGCCGCCGGAAGATTTTCTGCTTCCGGGCGAAAATCCCGGCCCCAGGCATAAAGGGCAGATGAAGGATCAAAAGCCGGGTGAAGAGCGCGGGGCTGGGCAGCAGGTCAGGGGGCTCAGGCAGGAAAGGCGGCAGCGTTATCTCGACCAAATCCGCGAGAAAGACCCCGCGCGCTACGAGCGCATTACCAAAATTCGCAACTTGGCCGCAGACTACAGGCAAACCGAGGATAAGGCCAAACGAGAAAAAATTGAAAAGGAATTGAAGCCTCTGCTTGATACCGAGCTTAAAACCCAGCAGGCTGACGCCAAAAAGCGGGTCGAGCTTGCGGAAAAGAGGCTGGAGCGGATCAAGAGCGTCTTGAAGCAGCGCGACCAGCGCTGGAACGAGGTCGTGGATTTCAATCTCAAGAAAATCACCGGCCAGACTGACTACTTGCATTTCGCTTCCGGCCCCCGGCCTCCGGACGAATAAAAACTTCGCTTAAATCACAGATCGAGCAGGGCGGGGCTCCCTGACCCCGCCCAAGTCCTTTAATCAGGGGGCAATGACTTTGCAAAATAAACCCTTTCAGAATTATTTATCTGGCCGCGGGAAACCGGGCAGCGGCCCCAAAGCAAGTTTTTTTATTGACCATGAAGAAATGATGTTTATATTGGGAGAGTCAGCTAAAAAAATAGCGGTCGCTTTTAGGGACCGAAGCGAGAGTTTTGATTTTTAAAATCAGAAACCAAGGGAGGATGAGATGAAGAAAAAAATGGTTATCGTTTTCGGGATTCTGGCTGCATTCGGACTTGGTTATGTCGCTCTGGCCCAGATGTACGGGGGCGACGAAGACATTTACGGCGACGAGGAGATGATGCCGGGTGCAACCGTTATGCCCGGACCAGGAATGGGTATGATGCATGGGCAGGGAACGGGAATGATGGGGCCAGGGATGGGTCCGGGAAAGATGGCTCAGCAGGGCGGCACCGTCTGCCCGATGATGGGCGGTATGGGAATGGGTGGTATGGGCATGGGTTCCCACCAAATGGCCAAACATAACTATCTGGAGAGGATTCGAACCACGGATCCAGATCGGTATAACCGGATTATGAAAATCCATGACCTGGCCCGGCAATATCGTATGACCGAGGATGCGGCCAAGAAAAAGGAGCTTGAGGGCCAGATCAGGCCTCTGCTCGACAAGGAGATGAAGGCTCAGCAGGCTGATGAGAAGAAGCGTATTGACGATATGCAGAAGCAGATTGACCGGGAAAAGTCCCTGCTCAAGGAAAGGGATGCTCACTGGCAGGATGTGCTGAATGCCCAGTTCAAGAAGCTCACCGGCCAGATGGACTATATGAATTTCCCGATGATGCCCTGGTGAGAGCTAGGATATTCTGAGAGCGGGCAAAGAAGCGGGCCTGGGCCGGTCGGAGCAGGGGTGTTTATTTGCGTTTAGTCCCGGGCCGCGGCCTTTGCTTCTGATCCTGCCATTTCTTGAGCATCTGCTGCCTGGCCCTGGGCGAAAGGTTTCGCCAGACCTCCTGCTGCAAGCTGTATTTTTTCGCGGCAGCCCAGATGCCGGTGAAATGCGCGGCCAAAATCTGGCGGTTCTGTCTGTGAATCTCAGCCACATTCATCCCCTTGAGCCTTGCCCGCTGCGCGGAAACTTTCTCCCGGAACGCGGGTGAGAAGGCCGCGGGAGTGGCTTGGGCCATATCATCCGCCTTGGCGATGATATAATCCACCGCAGCCAGCCGGTTGTCCGCTTCCCCCAGCGAGCGCATCATTTTCATATAATCAGGAATCTGCTTTTTTATGCCGTTCCTGGCCTGGTAGTAGGAAATTCCCGGCTTTTGGTAAGAGGCCTGAATCTGCGATTTAAGCGCAGCTATTTTTTTGTCTTGGTCCGCTATGCGGCCGCGGCTTAGCTCTATGTTCCGGGACAGGATATTGAGCACTTGGTCAGAGTGATCGATAAAAAATTGCTGCCGGTTCTGAAACCACCCCTGCCATTCCTCACTGCTTCTACGCGCCCTTTTCAGCCTGCTGATTTTTCCATCATAACTGACATCAGCTTCCTCGCCGGGCCCAACCGTAATACTGCCCTCCTCGGAGATGACATCAACCGCCCCCTCATCCACGCCCACCAGACTGGCTCCATCCATACCGGCTGCGGCCTCAAAATCAGTCCCGCGCACGCCCGCAGTCGCGGTCAAGGTCTGGACCGTGAATACGGACTCCTCGTTTTGGGCCGGGAGGATGTGGGCAAAAAGCCGGCCAATATAAAGCAGCACCGAGCTTGCGCCGGTATAAACCTGGTCGTTCACTTTAAGCCGCGTGCTCGGCCCGAGTTCAATCCTGCTCCCGTCATCAAAAATAAGAGCGGCCTTGCTCTCCGGCTCGGTCTCCACAATCTCCTCGCCCAGGACAGCCGCATTCACAGCTGCGTCTCTGGCAATGCCATCCTGGCTGATGATTTTGACCGAGCCTTTTACCTCCGAGACCACGGCCGCGGCGATCTCCTGGCCGCAAACATCTGCGGAAAAAACAAACAAGGAAAGCGACAAGGCAGCGCCTAAAAATTTACTCATTTGCCGGCTCCTCATCCTGCCCTCCTCAGCCGGTTTCTACATTATACGAACCATCCGGGCAAAAATTTCGATTCAGCTCAGCCCGTAGTATCTGCGCAGGGCCCAGGTCAGGCCGAAAAACGCGGTTAAAAGCGTCCAGCTGATCCAGTTATTCCAGATCGGTATATCCTTCGCGGCTGTGATTTCTTCAAGCTCCAGCTTCTCAAATTTTATCCGCTCCGCAGACTGGCTTGACTTAAGCGACTTGCCCCGGCTCGCCTCCGACAGAGCCTGAAGCAGCTCAGGATGAAGGCCAAGGTCGTCCATCTCCGCGCTCTCTTTTCTAATCACCAGGATTTCCTGGTCTGAGCCCAGCGCTTTCCCGGCTTTGCTCGCATCCGCCTGGAACCGGTATCCCCCCGCGCAGTCGAGCTTGAATTGGAACCTGTATTTGCCGGGCGAGACCTCCTGCCCGGACAGTTCATTAAGCTGGCACCCGGCAGGACCGCTCACGATATTAAGAGTCGCGGTTGCTCCGCTCACCGGCTCATAAGAGCTGTCCTGAACCTGGAAGTAAAGAGTTATTTCCTCGCCGGGATTATAATATTCCTTCACCGAGCCGAGGCTCACCGGCTTCATCTCCGGGTCTTTCATCAGCCACCTTAACGCCCGTTCCCAGAAAAGCTGGTAATACCTGCTCTCCCGGCCCAGGCCCTGAACCTGGAAATGCCAGCGCCAGAGGCTGTCAGTCGCGACCATCATCACCCGTCCCTTGCCGGCCTCCCGCACCGCAATCATCGCCGGTGTTTCTCCGGCCCTGGTGTCGGCAAGAACCAGGGAATCCGGCTTGGGCCGAAGCACCTGGTTGAACCCGTCAAATTCCGGAAGGCTGTCCCACAGCCTCTTGTTTTCAATGTCATCATTCAAAAGCTTGGTGATTGGATGCCGATTACCCACATTAGTCAGCCGCATCTTGAACTTCGCGGACTTGTAATTGGCCGCGGAAAAACTGAAGTCAACCGGAAGAATTTCCTCCAGCGGAAGATTGAAAGGGTCCTTCAAAAACGAGCGCGGGCCGCCCAGGCAAATCAGGCCGCCGCCTTTCTCAACCACATAATCGCGGAGAAAACTCATATAAGAGGGAAGCATATAGGGCTGGCCGAAAAAGTTCTGGAAGATGACCAGGTCAAAACTGGAAAGCTCCTCGGTGAAAAGCTTGTGGGTCGGGAAGGGAATCAGCGCCAGCTCATCCTCGGCCGCGGCCGGGTTGTCGTAAATCTCGCGCAGGATGTAAAAGCTCACCAGGTCAACCGCGGGGTTTTTGCGCAGAGTCTGGCGGAGGAATTTTTCGTCCCAGCTGGGATTGCCTACTATATAAAGGCCGCGGATCCGGTCCCGGATGATGGTGAGCGGGAAAAATTTCTGGTTGTTCTCCGCGCTGGCCTCGCCCGGATATGCCGGCAGCGCAACCCGGAAAAGGAACCTGCCCACCTCCTGGGGCGCAAACTCGAGTTCAACTCTCTGGTCCTTGCCCGGCTCAATCGTGATCGGCTTGGTCACCAGCAATTGCTCTTCCTGCCAAAGCTGGATTGAGGTCTGCCTGGGTATGTCGCCAAGCGCGCGCACGACCGCGGTCACCACGAACGGATTTTTGACAAAACCGTAACTGTCGTGCTCGAGCCTGGTGATCGCCAAATCCTTCAGCCGCTCCTCGCTTCCGGCCAGCACCGTGTAAATCCGGCCTGAGCCGGAAAGCCTCTTCTTCAGTTCCGAGAGCAGTCTGCTTCTTTCCGCTGACAGAAGGGGGGCAAGGACTTGGCCGTGCGAGCTTGAGAGCTTGCCGGGTGCCGCGTTCTGGCCGGGGCGAGGCGGGGCCGCGGCCTTATCGTATAAGCGGGAAAGCTCGGCCCGGTCCGCGCCGTCGCTCAGGACAATCACGCCGGACAGAGGCTTGTTGCCGATTTCTTTCCTTATCCCGGAAATCGATTCCAGAATTCTTGTGTCCGGTCCCCCGGCTTTGAGATCAGGCTGGTCGGGAAAATTCGCGGGAAGGGGCTTGAGCTTTTCATCAAACGCGAACCAGCGCAATTCATAATCCGCAGACAGTTCGCTGAAGAAAGCACGGTTTTTCTTGACCCAGTCCTGGGCGGTCTGAATCCTGCTCTTTTCTCCGCCCGAAAAGACCGACATCGTTTCCGAATCATCGATCAGAACCGCAACCGGGCTTTTCAACTTTTGCGTCGCCGCCAGCCTCAGCTCCGGCTGCAAAAAAATCATAAGCGCTACAGCCAGCGCGGCCGAATGCAAAGCCAGGATGATTATTTTTCTCCGGCGCAGAGCGAGCGGCCTGACCATAAAATATCCGCTCGCGGCAAAGAGCGCAAGAAGACCCGCGCCAATCCAGATGCCGGATGGGCCTTTCAGGCCCGCGAAGTTGAGCAGCAGGCGGTTATAGCCGCTCGTGCTCACGCCCAGCCATTCCAAAAACTTGAAAATCATTTCGGCCTGCGCTTCCTTCGCTCGGAAATGAAAGGCGTGTGGATCAGGTCTTTCTTGTAGTTAGCGGTGAGCGCATAAAGAATGATGTTCACCCAGAGCCGGATCGCGCTCTCTCTCTGCCGCTCCCCGCCCGGCTCCGGCGAGTAGCGGAAGGATGAGCCTGGGCCCTGCTCGATGGCTCCGGCCAGGTCGTTTTGCGAATAGATGACAACCGTGAGGTCTCCCTTGTCAATCCCCCAAACATAAGGCACGAGCGCCTTCCTGCCCGGCACCTGGTCCAAAAGATAGTAGGACTGGTAAATGGTGTGAGTCGCGGGTATCGGTTTGAGGTCGTCTCCCGGGAAAATCCGCTTGAGTTCTCGGCGGAAGCTTTTGTCAAACCCGCTGTCCGGCATACCCATGGCATCGTCCGCCAGGAGAAACCCTCCGGCCTCAAACCAGGTGCGCAGCCGGATTATATCCTGTTCCGGGAACGGGTCGAATTCCGACTCGCCGCTTATATACAAAAAAGGGTATCCGAACAGGGCGCTGGCGGAAAGATTTATCTCCACCCGCTCCGGGCTTGCCGGAATGCTGGTGCGGGTGTTCAAAATCGAGGCCAGCGAGCGCGCGACCGACGGTCTCGGATTCCAGGCCAAACCTTTGCCGTAAACGATCTGGCTGAAGTAAAAGTCATACTTCAAATCCGGGGTTTTGCGGTATTGGGCAAAAACCCTGGGGCCGATTAAAAGCCCGCCCGCGGCTGAGCCGCAAATTTTCAAAAAATCTCTCCGCTTCATTCCAGGCCGCTCCTGACCAGGATCAGCATCTCCATTCCGGCAAGAACCACGAGCAGGAGAAGAAAGCTCGAGTGATAAGGTTTTTTGACCTTGCTGGTTTGGCTCGCAGCCGATGGCTCGGATTGGACTCCTTTTTCAGTCTGGATATAAACCGCGGATGCGGGAACCAGTTTTTTAAGGTCCTCGATGGAAATTTTTCTAAAGTCTGACTCCTCCGGGTCAGGGTTCACGGCCAGGATGAAATCCGCGCTCTCTTTGAGCCTCGGTTCCGGAGCCGGCAGGTACCAGAAATAATATATTCCGGGTTCAGCCAGGCGGCTGATCCTGACCACATTTCCCGCGGCTTGTTGGCCGGGATTCAAAGAAATCTCGCTGCCCCGGCTGGTCTTCACCTGCGCGGAGGTTTTTCCCGCGGGGAGCAAAAGCTCGATCTGCTCTCCAACCACCGCGCCTTTCGCGCTGATCTCGAAGAGCGAGCGGGCGAGGTAAAGCACGGTTTGGTGGAAGAGGGGAAGGAACGAGGGATGGATGGCAAGGTCGTTCCACTCCGGGCTGATTGTGGAGGCGAACATAATCACGCCGCCCTTGCCGAAATTTTTCTCAACCAGGATGGGGGTACCGTCAGTGAGCTTCAGGATCACTCGGCCTTTGGGCACAAGCTCCTGGTAAAGCAGAAAATACTTGTAGAAGCTTGCGTGCGCGGGATCGCCCTGGCCGGAGGAGCTGAAAGGCTTGAGGATGGGGCTGCGGTCGCTCTGGCCGATGAAGCTCGAATCTATGTGCATGGGCTGGACCTCTTTGGCTCTCTCCGCGCCCGAGAACGGGACCTTGATCTCGCGGATTTCGCGGGGAAGAAGGTCTCCCAGCATCTTGTTGTACCGGTCCGCATCAACCTTGTCTCCCAGCGTGATGAGCAGGCCTCCGCCGGCGGCGACAAAATCCTTGATCCGCTCCATCTGCGCCTTGTCCTCAAGCCAGCAATTCGCGAGCACGATCACCTGGTAATTGTTGAAGTCCGCCTTGCTTAAAGAAGTCTCGCTGATGACTTCCGGCTCTATCCTGCTCAAGGCGTAAAGCCTCGGATTCAGCGCGCGTTCCAGGAAAAAACTTTCCCGGCTGGTGACATCGGTTGACCAGTTGCCGTCCACGATCAAGGCCCGCACCCTTCCGCCCCCGCGCAGGTGGAAATAGCTCTGGTTATCGAGCACAAGCGAGTCCTGGTTCTCAAGCTCAATCCTTCCTTCCGCGCTCATATTCTCGCGGAGATTGATCACAAAAGTTTTCTCGGAAGCGGACCAGCGGTCCACGCTCGCCGCTCCCCGGCTGAGCACCTGATCTCCCAGCCAGAGATTGAGCTTGGCCTCAAGCCGCTGATCGGAAAAATTGTAAACCCGCGCCCAAACCTTGACCGACTCTTCCCCGCTGATGCTCTCCCGGCTGAGCTCCACCGGCCCGGCCGCGAAATTGGCTGCGAGATCATCCCTGCCCAGGTCGTAGAAATAAATTTCGCCGTCAAAATGCCCGAGCGCCTCAGCGTCTCTGAAGCTCGCATTCTGCAAATCAGTGATGACCAGGATTTTTTTGGATTTCGGCCCGGAGGCCGCAAGCATTTGTTCGGCCCTGGCGATCCGGGGAACGATGCTGGCTCTTTGAAAGGTCGGCTGGCTTGAGCGGATTTTGTTTTTGATCTGCTCCCGGTTCTGGGTCAGTTCGGTTTCCTGCCCCCGGCAGGGGACGATCAGGCCGACGCGGTCCAGGTCGGAGAGCTGATCCAGGACTGAGACCGCAACGGTTTTTGCCTGGTCGAATAAGCCGCCCCCGGCCTTGCCTCGGCGCATGCTGAGCGAGTCGTCGAGAATCAGGATCAGCGATTTTTGCTCGGAGCCGAGCGATAAGGCTGGCACGCTCTCCAACCGGTAAGGTCCGGCCAGCGCGAGGCTTATTGAGCCGATGATGAGCATCCGGACTAAAAGCAAAAGGTATTCCCAGAATTTCCGTTTCCGCCGGGTCACCTGCTCGCTCTCGAGCAGGTATCTGATCGCGGCAAAGCGGATAATTTTCGCGCGGCGCATTTTCCAGAGATGAATAATGAGCGGCACCAGCATCCCCAGAAGACCGAGCAGATACCAAGGAGAAGAGAAACTCATCAACCTCTTCGCCTCCTCCGGGTCTCAGAGCGGTAGAGCAAATATGCGGTGAGCAGGGCGCTCGGGTTCTGGTCGGTGCGGAAAAGCTGAAAGTCGGCGGAAAGCTCCTGGCAGATGCGCTCCAGCCGGGCTTGCCAATTGTGGATGGTGTTCAGATATTTTTTGCGAAGCTGAGCCGGGTCGATCAAGACTTTGCCCTCGTTTTCCAGGCCTTCGAACCAGCTCATCCGGTCGAAAGGAAATTCCATCTCTTCCCGGGTGATAACCTGGAAGAGCACGAGCTCGTTTTGGTGATGGCGGAGCATCTTGAGTCCGGCTTCGATTTCATTCTCCGGGTCAAAAAAGTCGCTGATCAAAATGATGAGGCTTCTCTTTTTCAACCGGGTGATCAGCTCGAAGATGAGCGGACCAAGCCTGGTCTCTCCCTGCGGCTCGGCTTGGGCCAGAAGCTCCGCCAGTTCGAGGAAATGCCGTTCGCCGCTTCTTGCCGGAAGCCAGATGAATTCTCCCTTGTTGATCAAAGCCGCTCCGGCCGCGTCTCCCTGTCCGAGCAAGAGATACGCGAGCGCGCCCATAAGCACCCGGCCGTATTCAAACTTGCTCCCGCTTAAGCCGTCCTCGGGATAGGCCATTGAGCCGCTTGCGTCCAGAACCAGATAAACCTGGATGCGGGTCTCATCCTCAAACTGCTTTATGAAGTAGCGGTCGGTTTTTCCGAAAAGCTTCCAGTCAATCATCTTGATCTCGTCCCCGGGCGAATAGGGCTTGTGCTCGGAGAATTCTATGGACGAGCCCCGGTGGCGGGACCTATGAAGGCCGATGAGCGCGCCCTCAGCTACTTCCCTAGCCTTGAGCTCCAGATTTCTTATCCGGGAAATGAGATCGAGCGCTTCCGCTTTTTTCTGCCAGAAGGTCATTCCTCTTGAGCGTCCTCTTTGATCTCCTCAAGCAGCCGGTCAATGATCCTGGACGAGTCGATGCCCTCGGCTTCTCCCCGGTAGTTGACGATGATGCGGTGCTTGAGCACCGGGTGCGCAAGCGCGCGGACATCTTCGCAGCTGACCGCGAACCTTCCGTTGATGAGCGCCCTGGCCTTGCCGCCCAGGATAAGATACTGGCTGGCGCGGGGACCCGCGCCCCAGGCCACAAAGTCTTTGACAAAGTCCGGCGCAACCGCATCCCCTGGCCTTGATGCGCGCGCCAGTTTGACCGCATACTGGATGACATAGTCAGCCACCGGCACCCTTCTCACCAGGTCCTGCAACTCAAGAATCCTCTCCCGCGACAAAATCCGCGCGAGCGTGAACGCGGAGGCCGCGGTGGTGGAGCGCACGATCATCACCTCTTCGTCAAATTCCGGGTAGTCGACATCAATCTGGAACATAAACCGGTCGAGCTGGGCTTCGGGAAGCGGGTAGGTGCCTTCCTGTTCAATCGGGTTTTGGGTGGCGAAGACCAAAAAAGGCAGTTCGAGCTTGTAGGTCTGTCCTCCCGCAGTTACCTGGTATTCCTGCATACTTTGAAGGAGCGCGGCCTGGGTTTTGGGGCTGGTGCGGTTGATCTCGTCGGCGAGGATGACATTGGCGAAGATCGGCCCTTTCAGGTATTTGAAGCTGCGCCTTCCGGTTTGCGAGTCTTGTTCCAGAATTTCGGTGCCGGTGATGTCCGAAGGCATCAGGTCCGGCGTGAACTGGATTCTGCTGAAGCTCAAGTTTAAAACCTGCGCCAGGGTTGAGACCATCAGAGTTTTCGCCAGTCCGGGCACGCCCACGAACAGTCCGTGCCCGCGGCTGAAAAGGGAGATCAAGAAGAGATCGATCACCGAATCCTGGCCCACGATCACCTTTCGCATCTCGCTGATTATCTGCTGATGGCTCCTTCCCATCTCTGCAACCGCGGCGAGTTCTTCTTCTCTTGCGACTTCCATTACCTGTTCCAAATTATCCTCCTGGTTTTTTCATTATAATCGCGTAAGCGGATTTCATTTCATTTATTTTAGCGTTGTCTCCTCTTTTTTGATAAATCTCGGCCATTCTTTCATAGGGGATGGGGTTGAAAGGATTGAGCGCAGTCGCTTGCTCAAAGGCCGCAAGCGCGTTCGCTTCATCTTTCAAGCCAAAGTAAGCAAGGCCGAGGTTGATAAAGCCGGTGCTGTAATCCGGGTAAATTCGGGTGACCTTGATCAGCGGATCGAGCGCTTCCTTGTAATTTCCGGCCAGGACCCGGCTCAAGCCCAGCTTGTTCAAGATTCTTGGATGGTATGGCTCAAGCGCAGCCGCTTTTTGGTATTCAAAAGACGCGGCTGAAAGCGCGCCCCGGTCTCGAAGCAGGTCTCCCAGCCGGACATATTCATAAGCTTTGCCCTTGCCCGTTTCTATTTCCTCGTCCTCTTCCCTGCCGCTCTGCTCCTTGAACTCCATTTTCATAACCTGGGCGCCGGGGAAAATCCGCCAGTTCTTGGCGGAGACATAATTTTTCCAGCCTTCCCAGACCGAGGCGAAATTTTGGGCGCAGACCTGTTCGATAGCGGTTTTGTCTCCTTTTCCGCTTTTAAGCAAATCGAGGATTTTGAACCAGGCGTCGTTCCCGCACCGATGCCTGAGGTATTCGATCATGGTATTGACTTCCGCAAACGCCAGCTGTCCCTGCTTGGGAGTCTTGAACTGGGCGAAAGTCGGATGCATCTGGCTGAAGGTGATCAGCTCGTTGTTTTTGATTGCGCTGGCGATAAGACTCTGGCTGACCGGGTCCAGCCTGCCGGCCTCGTTCTTGTAGCTTCCGTCTTCGAACTTGGCGAGTCCCTCGTGGAGCCAGACCGGCACGGACTCGCCGTTCCTCTCATAAACGAAAAAGTGGACAAGCTCGTGGCTCAAGGTGGTCTGGTAGTCAAATCCGTAGAGGAGGTTTCGAGGGGACACCATCATCAGTCTTCGGAACTTGCAGACCGCGACGGTGCCGGAATTCTTGATCATCTCCAGTTCCAGGCCCACGCCGGCTGCTAGATATTCGGTTTTGGGATAAATATCGACCACTATTTTTTCGCCGGAAGGATAGAAATTGAAATCCTTGCCCAGCGCCTGGTACTGTTTCTCCAAAGTTTCCAGGCCGGGCTTGACCATAATCTCGTCGCGCGGGTCTGACCATCTAATCTTGAAATGCTCGCTCTCGGCTGACGCCGCGTTTGCGAAAATCTGCGCAAGCTGTTTGACTCGTCCATAAAATTTTTCAAACTCTTTGTCCTGCTTGTGACTGAGGCCGCGGGCCAGGTCCAGATTGGCCAGGCTTTTGCCGTAGTCGCCCTTGTCAAACCAATATTGAGCGAGAAACACATAGGCTTGCGCTTTCAGATTTGTTTGGGTTTCTTTTGCGAGCAGGGTTTGCACCTGATCCGCGGTTTTGTCCGCATCCGAATATTTCCAGTCTTCAAGCGCTTGGTAGCCTAAGTTAAAAAGAGCGCGCAGATCGCCTTGCTCCGCGGCTTTAGCGGCTGCCACGCAAAACGCCAAAAGCACAAAGGCTGTGATTATTTTTCTTTTCACTGCACCAGCCTCTTGTAGTAGTCGCGGTTGAGTTCCTCATAGTCTTTGGGCGAGCCTTCGCGCTCAGCTTTCAGGATTTGCTTTCTAAGCTCCACCGGGTTTTTGTTCGTCTCCCGGCCCGGAATTTCAAAATCTTTTTGCTTGAATCCCAGGCCGCCTTCCTGGTTCTGGCCCGTGCTTGGGCTTGAGTTTGCGCCCAACGGCAAAGACGCGACGCCGCCCTGGGAATTTTGCCTCACCTTTTGCTTGAACTGCTCCAGCATTTTCTCGGCCTGCTCCAGCCAGTATTTCGCCTCTTTCTGGGCCATCAGCCCGAGTTCGGGATTGCTCAGCTCAAGCTCTCCTTCCGCGTCTCTCATTTTCAGCTCCGCGCTGGAAAGAAGGCCGGGCACTTTTTCCGGATAAACCGGCATCTGGTTGAACACCTCTCCCATTTCTCTCTGCAGATTTTCCAGCCTTCCGCGCAGCCCGGCTTGCTGCTGGCTGAGCATTTTCAGGGTCTGCATCTGGGCCGGGGTAAGGGTGGTTTTTTGCAGCCGGGAAAGCTCATCCAGCCTGGAGCTCAAGGCTTTGGCCCGGGCTATGCTCAGGTCGCTTTTTAAGCTGAAAGCGCGGGCGCTGGCTGCGCCCCCGCTTGACCCCTGGCAGACCTTGCTGCCCTGGAACTTTGCCCGGACAAGCTCCTCAGCGAGTGTGTCCATTCTTTGCCTGGCCTCCTGGAGCTTTTTCTGCTCGAGCTCGTTCCGCGCGTTGCTGATTTCCTGCTGCATCTGCCAGAAAAACGAGCTCATACTGCTTCTGTTCCTGTAAAATTCGCCGGCCTGTTCCTGGCCTTTGCTCCGGTCAAGCTGCAATTTGTTAATATCATCCAGCTGAGACGACATTTCTTGCGAGAGCTTGTCCAGTTCGGCCTCCATATCTTTGTTCTGCTTCTCGATTTCAGAGGCCGCTCTTTCCTGATCCTGGAACTGGCTTTGATAGATCGGCTCAGTGCCCCGGATAAGCTGCTCCTGGTCCTCTCTCAAGCGCTTGAGTTCGTCCAGGTTTTGCTCCATCTGCGCCATCAATTGAGCGGAGATGGTCTGGCCCATCTGCTCCGAGCCTTGCTTTAAATCCGAGAGCATCTGGTCCAGCCCGGTGAGGAAATCTTCCGCGTCCTGCATTGCATTACCGATGTCGCGGTCGTGGACTGACTGGCGGAACTGCTCGAGCTTCTGCATAACATCTCCCGCGGCCTTTGCCTGGAGCGCGTCCAGGTTAACGAACTCATCAACCTGGGTCTGGCTCATCTCGGACATACGGGTGAGGAACTCCTGGTAGGCTGCCTTGATTTCTTCCAGCCGGGCTTCGATCTCTTTGAGCAGTTCGGGATCGCCAGTTCGCTTGTATTCTTCCATCAGCCGTCTCAGCTGCTCTTCGCTTTCTTTGAGCTTGTCGCCGAGCGCGAGCAGAAAATCCATTCTCTGCTTTTTGAGCTGGTTGTCCCAGAAAAGCACATCCTGCTCCAAAACCGGTACGGCCTTTTCTCTTTGCCGCGAAGCCGCGGCCTGGTCTTTCGCGGCGAAACTCGATTTTCGCTCCGCGAGCATCCCCCGGTAGCGGCGCTCAGCCTGGCTCACCGCATCCTTGATGAAGGCGGTTGAATACTCATCCTTGTCAACCTCGGGCTTGAGCTTTTCCACCAGGGTCTTCAGGCTCTCAAAGTCCTTGATCAAGCCGGTCTCTCTCTCCCAGAATTTCACCGCCGGCTCTATAGCGAGGCGGGCATCAATGTTTTTCCCCAGCAACAAAATCAGCGCCTCAAACAGCTCCTGCTCCTGGGCCAGAATTTCCTGGTGCCGCTTGAGCGGACTGAAAACCTCTATATACCTCACCTGGCTCTTGCCGATGCCCGGACCAGTCGCGTTGTTATTGTCCCTGGCCTCAATGTAATAAGCCACTTTCTCGCCGGGCATAAGGTTGTGCTCGGAAAGAACCCAGTCGTATTCCCTTTCGGCCTCAAGTTCCGGGGGGCTGAACTTATTGATCAAAATCCGCTTCTCTTTGCCCCGGCTATTGAATACGAGCGAGAAGGAGTCAAGACCGTAGTCATCTCTTGATCGGAATTTCAGCTTCAGTTTCTGGTCCAGGCTGACCACCATATCCTGGCTGGGCTCAAATAATGTGACCTCGGGAGTGTTATCCGGGATTGCCGCGATCTGGTGGAAAGAAGGCTCGGTCCAGAGCCGGTCATTTTTGTCAAGCGCCTCAAACCGATACTGGCCGGAATCAAGAATGAGCATCCGCACTGACAGCTCGTTCGCCTTGAGCGCAGCGTCAATTTTCCCGCCCACCGAAAACTGAATCCAGACCTTTTCAACCTTGACCGGAATCTTCGCGGCCAAAGCCACCACCGTCCCTTTAAGCGCGCTGATCGAGCCGTCTCCGGCTTCAACTTTTTTAGGAGCAAGCCCGCTGTATGGCGGGTACTGATAGTCAAGCGTGAAGTCATAAAGCTCAAGCGGCCTGCTCACCCTGGCCATTTGTCCGGCCCGGCCGGGATGGAGCGACTTGAGCGCAAGAGCGTTCATTATCGTGGTCGCGTATCCGGGATAGAAGAAAATCAGCAGCGCCCAGATTAAGGCGAGGCCGGAACAAACCGCGGCCGGGATTTTGAGCCGCCGCGCCTGGGCGACCTGGGAAAGGTTCACGCGGCTGAGCTTTTCTTCAACCTGTTCCAGATGTTTTTCGAAAAGCGTGATCGAGAAATCAGGCTTGCCGGAAGCGAGCATCCGGCCTAACTGGATCAGACTGATCAACCCATCGCCGAGTTCTGGAAATTTTTGCTGGCAAAGAAGAGCGGTCTTGTCGATGTCCAGCCAGTTTCGCCTGAGCCAGAAGATGATGCCGGCGATGCCGGCCGCCGCGTAAATCCAGAAGATAAGCCCGAACGCTGCGCTTCCCCGTCCGATTCTTTGGCTTAACCCGGTGAGAATCAAGATGAGCAAAAGCCCTGCCGCGAACAGGATGAGAGCGAGCGCGCTTCTGAAAAGGAGTGTTTTTGTCTTCAGCCGGCTTAAGGCCGCCTGGATTTGCTCAAGCCGCTCGTTCATTTATTTTCCACACTTTTCGGTAGTAGAGGCATCTGGTATTAAGAGGACAGGCCGGGCATTCCGGTTTCCGGGCGTGGCAGATTTTTCGGCCTTCTTGGATCAGGTTCAAGTGGAGCTCGTAGCAAAGCTCGCCTGGAACCAAGGGTGCGAGAAGCTGATGCGCTTTTTCCGCGGTGGTTTTGGGGGGCAGGACTCCGAGCCGCTTGGTCACGCGCAGAATATGAGTGTCAACCGGGAACAGAGGCATCCCGCACCCGAACAGGAGTACCACCGCGGCTGTCTTTTCGCCGATGCCCTTGAAACCGAGCAGATATTTTCTTGCGTCGTCAACCTGCGACCTGCACAGGAAGGAAAGGTCAAACTTCCCTTTGTCTTTTTTTATCCCGGCCAGAATATCCTTGATCCGTTTCGCTTTTTGCCGGCTCAATCCTCCTACCCGGATCGCTCGCTCAATCTCGCTTTGCCTTGCCGCGAGAAGATGCTCCCAGCGGGGAAATTTTCGCTTCAGGTTAAGGTATGCTCGGTCCCGGTTTCGGTCGTTCGTGTTCTGGCTCAAGACGGTTCTGATCAGGATGGCCGTCAAATCCCGGTCTTTCCTTTGCGGCTTTTCGCCGAAGCGGGGCCTTAGACGCTTGAAAACCCAGGTTATGAATTCCTGGGATTGAAAATGAATGGCCATTATTTTGATTCTAGACGCTGAGTGCGCGATGTCAATTTTGCGGGTCCAGGCCGGGGGAAGGGATATTAGCCCCGCCGCGGCCATTACCAGGCCGAACCTCCTTGAGCTAACTTAATCAAGATGTTATATTCAACGCTATGTTCAAGCCCAAACGATACATAGTCTGGTCCAAAGAAGAGATAGATTTGTCAGACCCCTGGCAGCGGAAGTGGTATATCCAGCAGGTGCTTACCCACGGACGGTCTGAAGATATAGCGGAACTCAACCTTGAGGAGTTAAGAAAGCTTCTTCCCGAATTCAATCTTCCCAAAGAATTGCGCAGACTGTGGGAGAGATATTTTGAAAATCATAAATAAAAAACCCGGGAATTTTGGAATTCTTAGCTCCGGCCAGAAAAAGGCTCTGGCAATTTTTTTCAGCCTGGAAGAATCCGAATTTTTTTGTTTAACCGGCGGAACCGCGCTGGCGGAGTTCTACCTGGGCCACAGAGAATCTTTTGACCTCGACTTTTTTTCAAGCAGAGAAGATTTAATTGTGTCCTTTTCCCGCAAGCTGGAAAAAGCTCTGAGCAAAAGTTACAAAATTTCAGTGCCCAGGAGATTCAACAGTTTTGTGGAGATTGAAGCCGAATCCCCAAAAGAGAAAGTTAAAGTTCAGCTGGCTTTAGAAAGCCCCTTCCGTTTATCTGAGCCGAAAAGAGTCGGAAATATTCTGATTAATGATTACCTGGATTTGATCGTTGACAAGGCATTGGCTTTTTTCGGAAGGACTGAACCAAGAGACACCGTTGATTTGTTTTTCATTTTAAATGAGGACAAAGTCGACTTCTGGCAGTTAGTAAAATACTGTCAAAAAAAGGATCCCGGATTTGACCTTTACTGGATGGCGGTTGCGCTGGAAAAAACGCAGGAGCTTCCGGACCAGATCGGGCGCTGGCCCGTGGAAATGATTAAGCCTGTTGATGCCAAAGCTCTCAAAGAGATGTTCAAGAAACTGGCGGATGATATTTTTGAGAAGATAAACAAGAAATAAATCTCCATCCTCTGCCCCCAGCCTTTCAATTATTATCAGAGTCAATCTTTTCTGCGAGTCGCACGGCCATGGCGGGTTTTGCAAAAATTGAACTTGGGTGATATATAAATTAAACTAAATTGGAGTCCGAAAAAGGAGTTGATAAGTTGCCCTACCCGTTAAGCCTGCACAAAGGCGCGCTCGAGCTGGAGCTGGAAGTTTTGAAGAAAGGTCTTTGCACCGGGTGCGGGGGATGCCTGGGCCTCTGCCCCTATATCCGGGTCAGGAAAGAGAATGTGGTTGTGCTTGAGCAATGCGGCATCAAAGAGGGCCGCTGCTACGAGATTTGCCCGAGAACAAAGGTTGACCTGGACGGCCTGAACAAGGAAGTTTTCGGCAAGGATAGGGATGATTTTCTTCTCGGCACTCTTCAGGCGCTTTATATGGCGCAGTCCGCCAGGCCCGGGATCCAGAAAAAGGCCCAGTATGGAGGAGTGGTGACCGGGCTTCTGGCTTTCGCGCTGGAGAAGAGGCTGATCGATGGCGCGATCCTGGTCGGATACTCGGACAGCTACTCGCTTCTCCCCGAGCCGGTCCTGGCAAGGACAAAAGAAGAGATATTGCTTTGCGCGGGTTCCAAATACACGGCCGCGCCAAGTCTGAAAATTCTGAACAGCTCGCTTGACCGCTGCAGGAAGCTCGCGTTTGTGGGCAGACCGTGCCAGGTGGAGTCGCTTAGAAAGCGGATCAAGGTTGAGCCTCAGATCGGCGAAAAAATTTCTCTCATCATCGGCCTGTTCTGTATGTGGGCGCTTGATTACAAAAAGCTCTCCGCGCACTTGGCCGCAAAAATTGACCTCTCTCAAGCGAAAAAGTTTGACATCCCCTACAACCGGTTTCTGGTTTACACCGACCACAAAAAAATGGAGCTGCCGTTTGAGCCGATCAAGGGATTTCGCCGAGCGACCTGCGACCTCTGCTATGACTTCACCTCCGAGCTTTCGGACTTGAGCATGGGCAGCACCGAATGGAAAGACGACTGGAACACCCTGATCGTGAGAAGCGACCGGGGCGTGAAAATCATTGACAACGCGGCCAAGGCAAAGGCTCTCCGGTTAAAGCCGTTCCCGCAAGAGCGGAAAAAACTTCTTGAGAATGCTGTCTTGGGCAAAAAGAAGCGGGTGGTCAAGGCTCTTTTTGAGGACAAGACCGCTCCGGAATATCTGGAAATCAGTGAGCGGGAAAGAAAATGGATTATGGAAGCAAAACCTTTCGGGGTTAAGAAATGAATCCGGTGTTTTCCAAAGAAGCCGGCAAAACAATCCTGATGATGGGCAACGAGGCCATTGCCCGGGGCGCAATCGAGTCAGGAGTTGATTTCACCGCAAGTTACCCCGGCTCGCCATCGAGCGAGATTCAGGAGACTCTGGCCCAGGCCGCGAAGATTTTTGGGCATCATGCGGAATGGTCGGTCAACGAGAAGGTGGCTTTTGAGGCTTGCTGCGGCGCGAGCTTCGCGGGGATGCGCGCTTTGACCTCAATGAAGCAGAACGGGATGAATGTGGTCTCGGATGTGCTCAACACCGTGAATCTTTCCGGCACCAAGGGCGGCATCGTGCTGGTTGTGGCTGATGATGCGGGCGGGCACTCAAGCACCAACGAGATGGATTCCCGTCTCCACGCGAAGATAGCTGAGCTCCCGCTCCTGGAGCCCAGCACGCCGGAAGAAGCAAAAGAGATGGTCAAATATGCGTTCGAGCTTTCCGAGCGGGTAAAGCTGCCGGTCATCATCCGGAGCGTAACCCGGCTCAGCCACGCTCGGGGGGATGTCAAGCTGGGCGAGATTCCGGCTCGGACCCGCAAGCCGGTAATGGGCTTGTTTGACAGGTTCATCGGCCATCCGCTGGTTCATCCGATGCTGCACATAAAGGTCGGACAGGTCAAGGCCGAGTTTGAGAAGTCGGCTTTCAACAGCTGCATCGGCCCGGAGGACGCGGAGACCATCATAGCCGCGAGCGGGCCCAGCGCGGTCTATGCCCTGGAGGCGGTGCATTCACTCGGCATAGATGACCAGGTGGCTATGCTCAAAATGGGCGCAACCTGGCCGATGCCGGAGCAATTTGTAGCGAAGAGCCTTGCCAAAGCCAAACAGGTGATTGTCTTTGAAGAGGTTGAGTCATTTCTCGAAGACAACCTCGAAGTGGTGATGGCGAATGCGGTGATGAAAGGCCAGGCGATGCCGAAATTTTTCGGCAAGCGCTCGGGCCATATCAAAGGCGCCAGAGGGCCGGCTATAGGCGAGATGACCCCGGACATTGTGCTCGATTGCCTGGCCAACATCCTTTCGGTGAAGAAGCCGGCCAGGAGCGCGAAGTTCGCGGAGGCTGAAAAGCAGGCGGTTGAATGGAAGCTGCCGGGAAGGGAATGGGCTTTTTGCGCGGGATGTCCTCACCGGGCCAGCTTCTGGGTGATTAAGAATGCGCTCAAGGAGGATGACCGGGAAGGGGTATTGATCGGAGACATCGGCTGCTACTCAATGGGTGTGAGCAAGACCGGGTATATGCTCTCGCGCACGCTCTCGTGCATGGGCGCAGCTATCGGATATGCCAACGGGCTGGGCAGCCTCAAAGGCTTCAACCAGCCGGTGATCGCGATTGCCGGCGACTCAACCTTTTTCCACTCCTGCCTGCCCGGCCTGGTCAATATGAAATACAACAAGGCAAGGATGACTTTCGTGGTGCTTGACAACAGCGGCACCGCTATGACCGGGTTCCAGCCCCATCCGGGCACGGGAAAAAACGCGCTGGGAGAGAAGGCTGAGCAGATTTCGATTGAAAAAATTTGCGAGGCTGTCGGCATTCATACCCAAGTGGTTGATCCGTTTGACCTGAGCGAAGCAATCCAGACGCTCGATGACGCGCTCGAGTCCAAAGAGCCCAGGGTTTTGATCTTCAGGCACAAGTGCGCGCTGATTGAGGGGAAGGAGCTCAAGGAGGAGAAGCCGAGGGTGTTTGTTGACCAGGGGATTTGCATCGGGGACGAGTGCGGCTGCAACCGGCTCTGCTCCAGGGTTTTCGCCTGCCCGGCGTTGATCTGGGACGAGAAAAACAAGCGAGCGTTGATTGACGATGTGGTTTGCACTCGATGCGGCATCTGTGTTGAAATATGTCCGAGAAACGCGATCAAGCTGGAAGCGCGTGCAAAGAGAAAGTCCGCGAAGAGATAAGATTTTAAAGCTTGGGGACTGAGATGGAAAAAGAGCCTGTGAACATTATCATCTGCGGAGTAGGCGGTCAGGGGAATATCCTGGCCAGCCAGGTGGTGGCGGCCGCGGGGATCAAACAGGGCTTGAAGGTGTCCATCGGCGAGACCTATGGCGCCAGCCAGCGGGGAGGCTCGGTGATGAGCCACATCCGGTTCGCGCAAAGTTTCCATCCCGGGCCGCTCATCCCCAAAGGAGAGGCTGATTTAATTGTCGGATTCGAGCCGCTGGAAACCTTGCGGGTGCTGGTTGAATACGGCAAGGATGACACCAAAGTTATCTCCAATTCCCGTCCCAATTACCCGATCTCGGTCTTGAGCGGCGAAGCCAAATATCCGGACCTGGATTTCATTTTCAGCCAGATAAAAAATCTGGCCCAAAAAGCGGTCATCCTGGAGGCGACCGAGCTTGCACGCCAAGCCGGAAACCACCTCGCGCAAAACCTGGTGATGGTGGGAGCGCTGGCCGGGAGCGGCTGGGTCGATATTCCGGTTCAGAATTTTGAGCAGACCATTAACGAACTTTTTGAACAAGGCTCCAAGCGAAAGCTCAACCTGGCTGCTTTCCAGGCCGGCATCGCCGGCTTGAAACAGGCGGCCGCAGGCTGAAACAGTATTCTCGGTATTCGAACCAAATTGACTTGCCCCCTTAAATCTCTTAATTTATTTTGAGGATGAAGCCGGATTACAGGAAGCTGCGCGGTTGTCTTGCGGTTTTTTTGATTGCGTTCTTAAGTTACCTGCCCGCTCTTCGCGGCGATTTCCATTTTGACGACTTCCATCACATCGTGGCCAATCCCGCGGTTCAAAGCCCGCGGGGATGGTTTTACTTTTTCACTCACCCGGAGAGCTTCTCGTCCCTGGGCCGGCCCACGCTCTACCGGCCGCTCACTTTGATCAGTTTCGCAGTCAGTTACCAGATTTCCGGCGAGCACGCCTGGCCCTGGCTCCTGGTCAATGTACTGCTTCACGCGTTTAACGCCGCGCTGTTTTTTTTGCTCTTGCTTAAGTGGCGCAGGGATTATGTTTCCGCTCTGTTCGGCTCGGGACTGTTCGCGGTGATGGCCGTGCTAAGCCAGCCGGTGAACTACCTTTCCAGCCGCGCCACCCTGCTTGCCGTGTTTTTTATTTTGCTCGGGCTTATCTTTGACTGGCCGGAGGAGGAGAGCGGCAAAAGGAGCGCAATCAAACTCATCGCGGCAGCCGCGTTTTTCTGGCTGGCGTTGTTTTGCAAGGAAATCGCGGCCGTGTTTCCCGCGCTGGTTTTGATCGAAGACTGGTTTCTGGCCGGCCGGAAAAAAAGCCGGTTCCGAATAATTGCGCACAGTTTGTACTGGGCCAGCCTCGGAATTTTCCTGTGGCTGCGCTGGATAATGTTTGACACGGTTGGCTCCAGCTTCTATCCCCGGCCAATTCTAAATAATCTGCTCACCCAGGCCAAAGCGGTTTTCTTTTACCTGGCTCGAATTTTTTGGCCCATACACCTGTCAGTGATACCCGAGCTTAAGCTGGGCCAGAGCCTGGCCGAGCCCGGGGTTTTCGCGGCTGTGTCCGCTATTGCCGTAATCAGCCTGGCCTTGCTCGTTTATGGGAAAAGGGCGAAGCTTGCAAGTTTTGTCTGGTTCTGGTTTCTGCTCTCGCTTTTGCCCGCCGCGGCCTTGCCGCTCAATGTGGTGGTGAGCGAAGACAGGGTTTATCTTCCCAGCCTGGGTATTGTCCTTTTGCTGGCCGCGGTTTTCGAGCAGGCAAGACAAAATCGGTCTTTGCGCCTTAAGCGCGCGGCTTATATCTGCTTTCTGCTCATCTTTGTTTTCAATCTCGAGCTGTTGGAGAGAAGGATTCCGGCATGGAGAACCGAGCTCAGCCTCTGGCGGGACGCGGTCGCCAAATCGCCTCACCTTGGCGCCTGCTATATTATGTACGCGCAGGCGCTCTTGGATAAGAATAAGCTGGGCCGGGCGCTCGATTTCTACAATCGCGGCCTTGCCATCAATCCCAGAAATCCGGGCGTGTTTTCGGGCCTGTGCCGTCTCTATCTTGCCCGAGGGGACCCCGAGGCGGCCATCAGCGCGGCCCGGCAATACGAGCAAACCGCGCTCCACCCGGTTCAAAAGGCCGAGGCTTATGCTTACCGGTCGATGGCGGAATTTCAGATGTCGCTTTTTGACCAAGCGGAAAAGGACGCGCTCGCTTCTCTGGCCATAGACCCCAGACAGGACCAGGCCTTGTATGTTCTGGGTGCGATCAGCAAAAGCCGGGGGGATAAGGATCCGGCTGAAAAGTATGCCCGGGAGTCGCTCTTGCTAAACCCGAAATCGGCCAAAGCCCGAAGCCTGCTTGCCTTAATCCTGGCGGAGCGGGGGGATGTGGACGAGGCAATCGCCAATTTCAAGCAGGCGGCTTTGGCTTCTCCGGATGACCATTCCTTGTGGCTGAACCTGGGAATGGCTTATCTTGCCGGGGGAGATTTAGATAATGCCGAGGCCGCGCTTAAAAAGGCGCTCCATCTCAATCAAAAATACGCGCTCGGCCATTATGGAATGGCGCTTCTGGACTACAGCAAAAAGAATTCGAGCGGCTCTCTTTCCGAACTGGATCAGGCACTGGAAATAGACCCGGGCCTGGCGCAGGCTCATTTCCTCAAAGCCCGGATTCTGATCGACCAGCTTAAACAAGGCCCGCTGACAACCGAGCCGGCGAAAAAAGAAATTCGCAAAGCAATCAACCAGGAGATGAAATGGCTGAAAGGCCGGAAGATCGACACCGGAGAGCTTGAGGAAAAGCTGAGGTCGATTGGTCAGTGAAAAAGCCTGGGAATTGCCAGGATATATTTCAGCCAGCCGTGTGCCTGGAGAAAGTACGCGGCCAGGATCAGGCCCAGAATCACGGTCATAAGGATCAAAGTCTGGACCAGCCATTTGGTCTCCGATTCATCCGCATCCGTTTTTTCCCTGCGGCTTTTGCGGGTCCGCTCCCCGGCTTTTTTCAAGGTGCGCGCGGTTTTTGGCCCTTTCACCACCACATGCGCTTCTGAAGGCTCGGACTCGGGCTCCGCGGCTTGTCTGGTTTTGTCCTCGTCCAGCCGGCCGGCGATGCTCAGCAGGTATGCCGCGATTTGCTCCGCCGACCGCGCGACAAAATCTTCCCCCAAAAGACGCTCAAGCGCTTTGCTCAGCTCATCCGCATTCTCAAATCGTTTCCTGGGGTCTTTTTTCAAAAGCCTTTTCAGCACCCGCGCCGCCCGCCAGGGAACTAAGGGGTTCAGCTTGCGGACCGGCTTTTCTTTCTCGTTGATTATTTTCAAAACCAGGGAGGTCTCGTTTTCGGCCCGGAAAGGTTTTTGTGCGCTCAGGATTTCGTAAAACAAAATCCCCAGCGAGAACAGGTCGCTCTTAGAGGAGACGCCTTCGCCTTTGAGCTGCTCCGGCGACATATAAGAGGGCGTGCCCAGAAACGCTCCGGTCTGGGTGAGCTCGGAGTCAATCCGGCGCACGATTCCAAAATCCATAATTTTCACTTCGCCCCGGTGGCTGATCATAATATTGCCGGGCTTGATGTCGCGGTGAATGAATCCCCGCTGGTGCGCGAAGCTCAGGCCCTGCGCGATCCCTCTCACGATGAGCGCGGCAATGCGCCAGGGAATCGGCCCCGCGGTTTTGACCATGCTCTTCAAGTCCCGGCCCTCAACATATTCCATAATGATGTAATGCTCGGCGTCGATCTCTCCCATCTGGTAAATCTGCACGATGTTTTCGTGCTGAAGATTGGCCGCGCTTTTGCCCTCCCGCAAAAACCGCTCCAGCATCTCCGGGTTCTGGTTCAACCCGGATTTAAGTTTTTTGATCGCGACCATCCTGCCCAGCGAGGTCTGTTCCGCCTTGTAGACCTCGGCCATCCCCCCCATTCCCAGAACGCCCAGGATTTTATACTCCTCGTCCAGCTTGAGCCGGCTTTTGGACGCGCGCTTTAAGCCATGGGTCTTGTCGTCGCTCAAGCCGAGACCTCCAGCAGAATCACCGATATGTTGTCATACCCGCCTTCCTCGTTCGCGCGGCGGATAAGAATATCGACCGCATCCTTCAGGCTGTTTTCCTGGATGATCTTCAAAATCTCCTCGTCGGCCACCATATTGCTGAGCCCGTCCGAGCAAAGCAAAAACTTGTCGCCCGGCTGGTATTCGGTCTTGAGCAGGTCGACTTTTATGTCCCGCTCATGGCCCATTGACCTGGTGATGATATTTTTCAAGGGATGGTTTTTCGCCTCCTCCAGCGTGAGCACGCCCTGCCGCACCTGCTCCTGAACCCAGGAATGGTCCTCAGTGAGCTGCTTGAGCGCGGCCTCCCGGATCAGATACGCGCGGCTGTCGCCGATGTGAGCGATGTTGGCATACCGCTCGTCAAACTGGACCGCGGTCAGGGTGGTGCCCATCCCCCGCAAGTTAGGCTCCTTGAGCGAAATATCAAACAGACCCTGGTTTGCCCGCTGCAGGCCGCGCAAAAGCCGAAACTGCGTTAGGGTGCGCTCCTCCAGGGTCTTGAGCGGCTGGGTCGTATCCTGCATCTGCTCGAGCCGGTCCAGCTCGCCGGTCACAAGCTCAAGTATTTTTTTGCTCGCAAACCCTCCTCCCTGGTGGCCGCCCATGCCGTCCGCCACTATGTAAAGCTTGCGCTGCTCGTCGATCAGAAACGCATCCTCGTTAGCCTCTCTAAGCCGGCCCACATCGGTTCCGCCCGCGGATTTAAACTCCATATTTATCTCCTAACTCCCGCTAATTTCCATTTCTTCAATCAAGATCGAGGGCGACGCGCAGTTGGAGTAGAACTTGAGGTCCGACCCGGCCTCGCTCACCCGGCTGAAAAGGTCCTTGAGATTCCCGGAAACCGCGACCGCCGCAACCGGATATTCAATTTTGCCCTTGCTTATCCAGCGGCCGGAAACTCCCACCGAGAATTCCCCCGTGATCTCGTCCGCCATATGCATGCCCAGAACTTCTTCCACCAGAAGCCCGGAATCAACGGCCGAGACCATCTCTTCTTTGTTTTTTTTGCCGGCCGCGATATAAAAGTTGGACGGCCCCACCGAAGGCGGCAAAGCTATCTGCTCACGGTGCGCGTTGGCGGTCGAATGAGCCTTCATCTTTTTTCCGTAATAACTGTCGAAAATAAATTCTTTCAGAACGCCGTCCTGGACCAGGACTTTCCTTTTGGATGCCACGCCCTCGTCGTCAAACGGGAAGCATTCCGGGCCGGACCGGAAAAGTCCATCGTCGATCAAGTTCACTTTTTGGGAAAAAACCTTCTTGCCTTCAAGTCCTTTAAGCCAGCTCTTGTTCTTGGCCAGGCTTTCGCCGCTGAGCGCGAAACTCAAAAGCTCGACCAGCTGGCCCGCGACTTCCGAAGCAAAGATAACCACGGCCTTGCGGCTTGGCACCGGCTTTCCGCCCAGCTTGGCGACCGCTTTCTGAGCCGCGCTTTTTCCCGTCATCTCCAAAGCCAGCATATTATATTGGAAACTCCAGTCAAACTCACCTCCAATCTGGGCCTCTTTGCCCTGCTCCGCGACCGTGTTGATCGACCCGGAAAAATGGGTTGAAACCGCGTGCCGGCTGAGCCCGGCTGAGTTCAAGACCCAGACCTCTGACAGCTGCTCCCGGTATTCACAGCCCCGCACCCGTTTTATCCGCGGGTCATAATCAAAAGCCGCTTTCTCCATAACTAGGGCGCGGCTGATTTTCTCTTTCTCGCTTTTTTGATCGAAAGCGGGAGCGAAAATTTCTTTGAGCTCCTTGGCCGGCTCAACCTCCCGGGGAAGGCAAAGACCGGGATCAAGGTCTGACTCTTCAGCTCTTGCCAGAACTTCGCTCAAAAGTCTTGCCCGCGATTCGGGTCTGAAATCAGACGAATAGGCGAAACCCATCCTGCCGTTTTGGATCACGCGCAAGGCAAGCGCAAGCGTGTTCTGGTTCTCGAAGTTTTCCAGCCTCTGGTCCCGGGCTTCGATCGCTATCCCCTGCTCGCGGTGCAGATAAATCTCCCACCCCTCCAGCCCCAGACCGCTCAGCTTTTTTGACAGGTTCTCGGCAAGTTCCTCCGCTTCGACTTTTGCTTCGCGCTTCTCCTTCCTCACTTGCCGTCCTCCAGAATCTCCCGCGCATAGGCCCGGGTCTTGTCCGTGATCTTGACCCCGCCCAGCATCCTCGCCAGCTCCTCAACCCGCTCCTCACGGCTCAGCAGCTTCACCCGGGTAACCATCCTCCCTTTCTCCTGCCGCTTGGAAACCTGGAAATGGTGGTCCGCGAACTTGGCTATCTGGGCCAGATGCGTCACGCACAAAACCTGATTCTTCTCCGAAAGCTCCTTGAGCTTCCTTCCAACCACCTCCGCAACCGCGCCTCCAATGCCCGCGTCAACCTCGTCAAAGATAAGTACGGCCGCGCTTATTTTCTTGGCGAGAATTCCGCGCAAGGCCAGCATAATCCTGCTCAGCTCTCCGCCGGAGGCTATTTTGGAAAGCGGCTTCAGCTCCTCGCCCGGGTTCGGGGAAAGGAAAAACTCAGCCGCATCGATTCCGAGCGGGCCAGGCTCAGCCATCGCGGCAAAGCGGACCTCAAAACTGCTTTTGTCCATTCCCAGTTCTTTGAGCATCTGCTCGACCTTTTTGGAAAGCGTTTTGGCCTGGGCCTTCCGCTCTTTGCTCAAGCCCTCCGCTGTCTCCAGCGCCTTTTTTCTGCTCTCCTCCAGTTTTTTCTCAAGCTCAGCTGTCCTGGACCCAAAGTTGGAGATGTCTTCCAGCTCCTTCCTGCTTTTTTGAAGCAGCGCAATCAACTCCGGAATTTCAGCCTGGTATTTCCGCTTCAGCCGGCGAATATCAGCCAGCCGTTCCTCAATATCCTCCAGCCGGCCAGGGTCTGACTCCAGCTTCTGCAAGTAAGCTCCCAGCTCCTGGCCCACTTCCTCAATCGCAGCGGCCGCGGATGAAAGCTCTTTCGCGAACTCTGCCAGGCTGGCGTCAAACTCGCTCGCCTTTTCCAGTCCGGAACGGATGCTGGAAAGTTTTTCCGCAATTGACCCGTCCTGGATGTAAAGCTCCTTATACCCGGTTTCCGACGCCTGCCTCAAAAGCTCAAAATGCTTGAGCCGCTCCCGCTCAGCCTCCAGTTCCGGCTCCTCTCCGGCCTTGAGATGAGCCCGCTCAAGCTCCGAAATCCTGAACTTGAGCAAATCCTCTTTTTCCTTCCGCTCCTGGTCCGTCATTTTTAATCTTTCGTATTCCGAAAGCAAAGCCTGGTAATTCTGGAAAAGCGAAGGGTAGCCGTTGAATTTAGACCAGATGTCCGCATAGTCGTCCAGAAAACTTAAGTGATGCTCAGCCTCGAGCAAAGTCTGGTAGTCGTGCTGGCCGTAAATATCAACCAGCTTGGCCCCCAGATGGAAAAGCATTGAGAGCGACGCGGCTTTTGAATTCTGCCAGCCCCGGCTCTTGCCCGTTGAGTTCAACTGCCTCCGCAAAATCACTTCCTCAATCGGAGACAATCCCTGTTCCTCAAGAAAATTCGAAACCTCGCTCTCCGCGTCAACCCTGAAGACCGCCTCAACCTCCGCATACTCGGCCGCGCTCCTGATCTGGTCGGTGCTCGCTTTTGCGCCCAGCGCAAAAATCAGGGCATCGATTAGGATTGATTTCCCCGCGCCGGTCTCTCCGCTCAAGACCGTGAACCCGGGCCGAAACTCCAGGTCAACCTCGTCAATGATCGCGAAATTTTCCGCCCTGAGCCGGATCAGCATCTATTTCCCGCCCCAGCCCAGCTTGGTTCTAAGGATTTCGTAATAGTTCATAGTGGGAGACGCAACCAGCCGAAGCGGCTTTTGCGCCTTCATAACCTTGACCACATCTTTCTCCATAACTCTCATCCCCTCCCGGCCGTCAATCACCAGATGAGCCTCTCCGGCTTTGCCGCTCACCTTCAATGTTATCTTTGACTCGGCCGGGATCACCAGCGGCCGAAGCGTCAAACTATGCGCGGCGACCGGAACGATTATGAGCGCATGCAGCCGCGGGTGAACGATCGGGCCGTTAGCCGCTAGGCAGTAAGCGGTTGAGCCGGTCGGGGTTGAAACAATGATCCCGTCCGCGCGGATGCTGGTCAAATCATAGCCGTCCACATTTATCTCAATCTCAATCATCCGGCTCACAATCCCTTTGCCGATTGCGATGTCATTGAGCGCGATGAAACTCCCTTTGCCTTTGACCTCGGCCTTCAAAAGCATCCGCTCCTCGGTCAAAAGGTTCTGGCAAACCGCTTTTTCCACCATATCAAAAAGCTCCTGCTCCTTGACCTCGGTCAAAAATCCCAGCCCGCCGATCTTCACGCCCAGAATCGGGATGCCTTTTTCTCCCACTAGGCTCGCGGCGTAAAGCAAGGTGCCGTCCCCGCCGAAGACAAAGATAAGGTCCAGGCCGTCAATCTTTTTCTCGCGGTCTATGCGCACGGATTGGCAGGAGCTCTTGGCAAGAACGCCTTCAACCTTCTCCGCCATCTTCAGCGCCTGGGCAGAGTCCTTTTTTACCACAATCCCGACTTTCAAACCCCCTCCTTTACCCGCCGGTTTTTATCATTATGAGTTTTTATTTGATAAAATTCAACTAATGCCGTCATAAGCATCGGGAATTTTGGTTAGGAGCCCAGAGCCTGGAGTTCCCAATTCCAGTACGGAAACAAGGATTGAAGATAGTAAAAGGATCAAGGTTAAGGGATAAGGCGGAGCGCAAAACATCATGTTCTGAGAGTCATAACCAGCACTCATTTGCAATCGATAGAAAACAGTTTAGGATGGAATCATGGCACTTGCAAATGTTGAAGCACTAAAATATTATTTCTTGGAATGTTATCTTTTTGATGATGTAAATAAGAATTTTCAAAAGAATGGTTGCCTTACTTCTGAAGAATTTTTTGCAATTGTAATTTGGAAATCTAACCGAGCAAAAACAATCGTTCGGAAGGGTATCGGTAAAAGTGGAAAAACTGTTAGCGCAATTACATCAGAGGTGTCTCGGGCCAAAACACGTAAAGATAAACTTGAGGCTCTTAGAAAAATTCGCGGCATCGGTATCCCTATGGCTTCCGCAATTTTGACAGTATGCTATCCCGATGATTTTACACTCGTAGATTATCGAGCTCGCACGGCTCTTAAAGATTATTTTGGCGCGGAAATAATGGGTAATCCGACCGTAAATCCTTCTGCCTATTTTGAATATCTGGACAAGTGTAAAGAATTAGCCAATGAGAACAACCTCTCATTGCGAAATTTTGACCGAATACTTTTGGGTAGATATTTTTACGAAGGAAAGAATGGTTTAAAACATCTTGCTGAGAGAACAGATTAGTAAATGAGAGCGAGGCCTGAGCTTCAATTTTCTGTGTGTTGTTATCTGAAATGGGTGTGAGTGGTCTGGGGCTTGGGGCTTCGGCAATCGAGAAGTTTCGAATTCTCTGCGCTCGTCGCTTGCCCTCTGTAGCCTTGGCGAAAGAGGGTGTCGTTGCGGTGAGAAATTTTTTGAAAACTGGCGGGGACGACGGACTGAACCCGACCAGGTCTCCGAGCAAAAGTCGAACAACTCTCCTGCAAATGTCGCACAAAACTCTGTGCAATCCGACAGTTGCAAAGAGATCGCAGAGACCGCTGGAAACAACATCACAACAACTCCTAAGCAAAAAAAATACACTTTTTGCACTCCAAGTGTGCTATTAGCGTGCACCAGAATTCTCTCCATCTCCCAAAAGAACTGGAGCTTATCATAAAGGCTTGGCCTCACCTCAGTGAAGAGGTCAAGCAAAAAATCATAGCCCTAACTTCAAAAGAGGTAGAAAGATGAAAATCAAAGACATCACTCCGAAAGAGTTTTCTTGTCAAGCGGGAGATTGCCCGTAAGCTATCCAGCCCCAAAAATCTTGACCTGAAAATGACTTTTAAAATTCCGTTGTGCAAGGAAGATATCTTTGGCCAGAGGTAAAATTTCAGGCGTTGCTCGGCTGAGCCAAACGGCTGTTTTAGGTCCAGATGCTCTAGTCCAAAGGCAGGTTATCACAAGCCAGTTCAAGCCGTTCGCGAGAGAGTGGCGAACGCCATAGCCCGGTTGATTCTTGCAAATTTTGAGAAAAACCAGCAACCCGGATCTGGCATAAAAATTTCATTTTCGACTTGACAGGGTTGTGCAAATTTGCTATAAGTTGCGGGCTTAGCCATTTAGCAGGCAGTAAAGAATAAGGAACCGAAGTTAGGCTCAACGGTCCTGGGATGGTTATGAAGGAGAGGGGGGCAATAAGTAAAGGCGCCTTTTTGTCAGCTTGGCTGGCAGGGTGCTTTTTTTGTAAAAATTTTGAGAGAAGGAGGAAATGATGAAAAAAAGAATTTTGGTATCGGTGGTTGCGCTTTCGCTAATTTTTTGGCTGGAGGGATGTAAGGGCTGCGGCAAGGCCGGCCAAGGGCTTGGCAAAGGCTCCAAAGTGTTGGCGGTGGTTAACGGTGAAAAAATTACTAATGCGGACTTGGAGGAAGAACTTGCGGGCAAGCCTGACTTTTATAAGGAACGCGCCCAAACTGAGGAAGGCAAGCGGCAGATTGTTGACAGGCTGATCGAACAAAAGCTCTTGATGCAAGCCGCGCAAAAACAACAAATAGCGGATTCTCCGGAAATTCAGGCCAAGATCAAAGCCTACGAACAAAGAGTCCTGATTGATGCACTGAGAGATAAAATTGTTTCCGCTCCGGCCGCTCCGACCGAGGCAGATATCAAACAGTATTATGAGAGTCACAAGTACCAGTTCAACCAGCCGGAGTTGGTCCGCGTGCGCCAGATCGTGACGATCTCCCGTTCCAAAGCTGATCAGGCCTATCTGGAAGCGAAATCATCGCCGACTAAATTCAGCGACATAGCTGGTAAGTATTCAGAGGACGAAGCGAGCAAGAGCCGCGGAGGGGACCTTGGATATGTGAGCAAGGGAACTCTGCCTCCGGAGCTTGAAAACAAAATTTTTGCCCTGAAAGAGGGCGGCATAAGCCCGGTGGCTGGCTACCAAGGCAAGTTTTATGTTTTCCAGGTTATTGAGCATCGGCCGGCAGAACAAAAGAACTTCGAGCAAGCCAAGGAAATGATTGCTAAGCGGCTGGAATACGAAAAATCCCAGGAAAAATGGAAAAATTATGTTGAAGGGCTGAAGAAGGAGGCAAAGATCGACTACTCGAAGTAGTGTCATAATTCAGGGCAGGGGCAATATCAATTTAATAAGGAGGGGGCTTTGGCGGCTAAATTTAGAAGACCATGGCTTATCTGGTTGGTTTTTATCTTGGTCGTGCCCATCTTGGTTTTCTATGACTACCTGTTTCCACCCTTTGAGTTCAGTTCCGAGAGAGTTGATTACATCGTCAGCGAAGTGAAAGAATTCCCACCGGACCTAAGCAGCTATTTCTCGGAACTCGCTTACCTGGTTGCGAGAATTGACCGAGGCGCGGCCGCGGGCGAGGACTTAAGCAAGGAGCAATCTTATTTTGAAAAAGGCTTAGGTCTATATGCCCAACTATCTGCCGAAGTCAACTCCAAACTTTCCAGCGTAGACAGCAAAACCGGTTCAGATGTTTTCTCAAAGCGGGCAAGGCAAACACGAGCTCAGCTTGAAGGGAATTTAGATCGGCTGGGCAATTTATTGCAAAAGCTGGACAGCAATCTTGCCTTCTATCAACGGAATTCAGGGCATTTTGGATTGAGATGGTTTCTGGCCAATCGTTCAAAGCACCGCATACACAAAATCTGCATTCAAATCAGAAAGATTCTTTCCTTCCCCAAATTCCTGAGCGATGCATCCTTACCCACCTTGATTCCCCAGCCCTTGCGGGGAGACTTCGGGGAGAGAAAAACCTGGCTCAACCGCCCCAGGCGTTCCGCATCGCTGGAGAGTGATGTGGCTCTTTATCTAGTGTCCCTTCCTTCGCCGCCCGCGGATGCAGATATCGGTTTCAGCATAGATACCTCGGCCGGGAGTCAGGTAAAGGCGCTGGTGGACTTGCTGGGCAAAGACCCGATTAAGTTATACGAGTATGTTCGCAACCGGGTGGACTATGTGGTGGGCTCTGGTCTGGTCCAGGATCCGGAGCAGGTTCTGGCTCGAGGGTACGGCAACGATCAAGAACAAGCTGCGTTATTGATTTCCCTTTACCGCCAGGCTGGAATACATGCAAGGTTTGTCAAGGGACGGATTGAGGTTCCGGCAAAGCAGCTTAAAGATTGGATCGGGGTTTCAGATGCCGAGAGCGCAATTCGGCTTTTAAATCGCAACGGCATTCTTGCCAAGGTTGGAGTTTCAAAAGGGGACTATTCCACGGTGGAACTCCAGCACACCTGGGTGAGGGCATACATTCCCTATGACCGGGCCAGGGGGGCTGTGATCCATACTGGCGGCAGCTTCTGGGTGGATTTGGATCCAAGCTTCAAAGACTACAAGCGCGGTTTCTGGAGGGACGCGGGCAATGAAATCGGTCTGGAAGCCATTTCTTTCTTGACGGATATTAAGGACGCTGCTGTCGTCAATGGCGACTCTGCTTACGCCACCAGGGTTCCTGAGGAGCTGATCATAAACAAACTCGATGGCTGGGCCGACAAACTCATGGCTTATGCTGATGTCAACCGGCTGAAGTCACTTGATCTCTACCAGAAACAAGAAATCACTCCCGAGCATCTCTCGGCTCTGCCTTCGTCTTTGCCCTATGAAGTCACCAGCGAAGAATGGTCCGGGCCTTCCCTGGGCGCAGATTCATTTTTCCAGGCAAAGATAAGTCTGCTGGACCAAAACGGCAAGCAGATCATAAGCCTTTCCGGAAATTTTCTTACTCTCTGCCAAACCGGCCTAATGCTTAGCTACATACCCGCGAGCGCTGCGGACCAGGAAGAGCTCGCCAAATACCAAGCCGCATCCGATGTTCCGGCTTATCTGATCCAGGTCATCCCGGTTTTGAAGCAGCCGGGCAAAGAAGGTTTAAAAGGTACTCCGGTCAGCCTGGGGCAGATGCAGTATTTGTCAGTGGATATTTCCGGCCCCGGCTTCTCAGGTGAGCGCTCGATGCGGCCGCTTCGAGCGGGCAGCTTTATGTCCCTGGTTTTCAACGGCAGGGGTATTGGCGTGTCGGATTTATACAGCCGGCTGCCGCAACTCAGGCTTCTGCGCGAGGATATCCAGCAAGGCAAACAAAAATCCGCGGAAGAAGTTTTCAGCACGATATTCAATCTGGTCGGCCTCGCCTATTTCCAGGAACTGGATCATCTTCTCAAGCTGGGGGGAGATGCGCTTGAGGTCAAGGTTACCCGCCAGCCCTCTGTGCTTACCATCGGCTATGAGATTGATGTCAGCGAGGTTTTGGGAGTGGGCATCTCCGCGCGTTCGCTCGGCGTCACGCTCTCCCTGGACCGCAACGCTATCGTCCCGGTTTCGATGAATTCCACCCCGGTAAATGAAAAGCAGTTTATGGTGGTCGCGGGGCTGACCAGCTCCGCGCTCGAACACAATATTTTGATCCAGTCTCTGGGCCGGGACGCGGTCAGCTCGCTCAGGATGATCCAGGCCGCAAGCAAAACCGGAATGCCCGTGTTCACTCTTAACAAGGACAACTATGCGAGCGTAAAAAATTATCTCCAGATCCCGGCAAAAATCGTCCCTTCAGTGGTCGACTTCTGCGATTCGGGAAAAATAGTAACCATCCCCAGGCAATCTTTCGAGTATGTCGGCTACAAGGGGATCGGATACATTGTTTACGACCCCGCCACCGGCAACAGCGGCTACTTCCTGGAGCAGGGCCTGGCCGGAGGAGTTATGCCCACAGATATACTCAATCCCTCCAAGCTCCTCCTGCCGACCGATCCCGGCGCTTTCTTTGCTATGGCCAATCCCCTGCTCGCCTGGGTTGATCTTGCCAAAGAAGTAACCGAAAGCATATCCTTCCGCTACGCGCCGGCTGTCAGCGTGATCAACCAGTGGTTCAAGAACGAGACGCTGCTGGACTCGGCAACTTTCATCGCCAGCGCTATCGCCATTTCCGGGCCCATCCAGCTGGTCACCAACCGCCCGGAAATTTACCAGTTCTATGTCAGGCCGGAACTTTTCAGCCCCAGATTACTCGGTAGTTTGGGCCAGGCCGAGGTCAGCGCGCGTTTAAGCCGGACCAGCGACTGGAAGGTCAGCATGATCAATTCCTCCAACACAAGCGTCCGCTCTTATTCCGGCCAGGGAGAACAGGTCTCAATTTTCTGGAACGGCAGGCAAAACGATCAGGCGCCGGAATTCGTCCCGGACGGAACATACACAGTCAAGCTTGAAGCCGCGCTCGTAAATCAGGGCGGGTCAACAGCCGAGAGAACCAGGCAAATAACGCTCGATGCCACTCCTCCAGCCTGCGTACTCGATATCGAAAATAACAAGACCGTATCCAAGATTGTCGTCATTCCCGGAACCGCCAACGATGAGCATTTCCTCGAATATGACCTCCAGGCGCAGTGCCAGGGACAGACCAATTGGACCGAGCTTATGCGCGAGACCCAGCCCCGGGTCCAGTCAACTCTGGCTATGTTCGACTCCACCGCTTTCCCCGCCGGCTCATGCACAATCCAGATGAATGTGTTTGACCAGGCCGGCAACCAGTCAACTTGCAGCAGAACCCTGCAAAACACGGCCCAGGGACAGGCGCCCCCGACTGTCAGTTTCGACTGGCCGCTGGACGGCAGCACTGTGTCCGGAGAAGAATTCGTGCAAGCGACCGCTTCGGATGACAAGGGAGTCGTGTCGGTTGAAATCTATGCCGGCTCCGAACGCTTCGGCTATTTCTATAATCTCTCACCGCTCCCGACCAGCATTTATATCGCAAAACTTGACACCTTCAAATATCCCAACGGGCCCCTGACTCTCACCGCCAAAGCTTTTGACGAAAAAGGCAGAAATTCGGAAGCCAAAATCACCATCCAGCTGCAAAACAAAATCGAAAACTTCAGGGCCGAGCCTCAGGTGTTCAGCCCGGACAAGGACGGCATAGACGACTACATAACCTTCAGCGCCAGGTTTCCGCAATCCATCTGGAAGCTCGAAGTCAGGACTGAACAGAATGCGCTGATCAAAACCTGGTCCAACACCGGAAGCGATTTCCGGCTAAGCTGGGACGGGAAAAATGAGTCCGGCGCCCTCGCATCTCCCGCAAAATACCGCGGCCTCCTGACCCTTGACTCCGGAGACACGGCCTCCGTGCCCTTTGAGCTCCAGATGATCAACCGGCCTCCCAGACTGGAAATCGCATCGCCCAAAGACCAGCAGGAAATAACCGCTCCCACTAAGATCATCGGAATGGTCCAGGACAATGACCTCCAAAGCTGGGACCTAAGCTGGGCCGAGTATCTCCCGGATAAAGCATACCAACAGCTCTCATACACCCCTATAACCAGCGGCACGACTCCATTCACAAACCAGAAAATAGCTGACTTTGATCCCACCGGGCTCACCAACGGATTCTATGTGCTAAGGCTCAAGGCCAAAGACACCGAGAACGCAGAGCAGACCCTGTACCGCGAATTCATCGTATCCGGCCAGCTTAAAATCGGCCTCTTCACCCTCACCTTCCAGGACCTCTCGGTCCCGCTTGCGGGAATACCAATAACCATCGCCAGAACCTATTCCTCCATCGAGCGCAATAACCTCCATGAATTCGGCTATGGCTGGACAATGGCGATCGAGGAGCTGGATGCGAGGGAAGACCATAACCGCAATGTCACCCTCAATCTTCCGGACGGGAGAAGAGTAACCTTTGAATACCAGCTTTATCCGCATACGCCGGTAACCTATCTTGCGCGCTGGAACGCTCCGGATGGGGTCTATGCCGAACTCAAAATGAACACGGATAACCGCGTGCTTTTCAGCCCGCTTGGAGGAGGATTGCTTGGCTTCTTCCACGACTACCTTGCATACCCGGAGCCTACGCCTTATGAGGACTCGGTGATTCCGGGCTATAAGCTTACCCTTGAGGACGGAACAGTCCTGGAGGTAAAGCGGGATGTTCTTGAGCGGGATGATCTCACCGGCAAGCCCGTCAAATGGGGACCCCTGCACCTGGAATCAGCCACGGATAAAAACAACAACAAGCTGACTTTTGACAAATACGGCATCCACCATTCTTCCGGCGTGGAGATAAAATTCACAAGAGACGACAAGGACCGGATAACCAGCGTCAAAGACCCGGCAGGCAACTTTATTAACTATACCTACGACCAGAACGGAGACCTGGCCAAAGTCCAATATCAGGACAATTCCGACATCCAATACATATATTACACGGACTCCCAGGCCAAGCACTACCTCAAAGACATAATCGACCCCCTGGGCAACCGGGCAATAAGGAACGACTATGACGCGGAAGGCAACCTTATCGCAACCTATGACGCAAACAACAAAAAGATAGAATACATCCATAAGCCGGACTCAAAGCAGGAGATAATCAAAGACCGGCTCGGCAACATAACCGTCTATGAATACGACGACAAGGGCAATGTTGTAAGCGAGACCAACGCGCTCGGATACCGCACCGAGTATGAATACGACTCAAACGGCAACAAGACCAAAGAAATCGATGCCCTGGGCAATGTTCTGACTTTCAAATACGACAGCAAGGGATACATGACCGAAAGGACGGATGCCGCGGGAAATAAAACCTCTATGGTATATGACTCCAACGGTAACTTGATAGAAAGACAAGACGCAATGGGGCATGTGATCCGGAATGAATATGATGCAAGAGGAAATGTTTTAAGGACAACGGATGCTCTTGGCAATTCAACTCAATATCAATATGATCAGAATGGCAAGATACTCAAAGAAATAGATACGGCTGGCAATGCCACTACATTCGGCTATGACGACAAGGGCAGAATGAATTCAATAAAAGATGCTCTCGGCGGAACAATTACCGCTGATCTTGATGCTTTTGGGCACTCAGTTAATATTTATATCGCTAATGGTACGATCCATTATAGTTATGATGATAGAGGAAGAGTCATTTCAGAGACGGACCCGATTGGTAACACCAAAAGCTATGAATATAATAAAGCCGGCCAGAAAACTGCTGAAATGGATGCCCTTGGCCGCAGAACCGAGTATGTCTACGACAATCTTGGCCAGAAAATAAAGGAAATTTACCCGGACAAGACAAGCAGTTCAACAGTATATGACCTAGAGGGCAGGGCTATTGAAACAATCGACCAAATGGAGCGATCCACGAAAAATACATATAATGCTGACGGCAGGTTGATCAAAGTGATTTACCCCGATGGCAATTCTGAAGAATTTACTTATGATGCTTTGGGCAGAGCGATCGAGAAGAAAGATAATAGGGGGAATATCTCCAAGAACGAATATGATGCGACTGGCAACCGCATTAAATTGACCGACATATTGGGCAATGTTACAAGCTATACATATGATCTGAACAGGAAAATTTTGCAAAGGATTTTGCCCAATGGCGCCACCTATAAATATGCCTACGATGCTTTAGGTCGCAAGATTTCCAGCACCTATCCGGATAATACCATATCAACATTGACCTATAATGAGATGGGACTTATGACCACAAAGGTTGACAGGAATGGTAATAAAACTGAATACGATTATGATGCTCTCGGTAGAGAAGTCAAGACAACAGATGTGGAAGGCAAAATGACAGTATATGAATATGACAGCAAATTAAGTTATTCCTGCAAGGTGGGTTGGCTGATGTCAGGAATAACTGACCCCCGTGGTCATACGACAAAATTAAAGTATGATGCTCTGGGAAGAAAGGTTGAACAGGAACTCCCCGGCGGCCAAATCGCTAGTTGGACTTATCAGGGCTGTTGCGGAAGTTTAAATTCATATACTGATTTCAATGGTCAGACCACAAGCTATGAGATGGACTCTATGAATAGAATAACAAAGCGTGTTTATCATGATGGGACTACGGTGCAGTTTTTCTATAATAACGACGGCCAAGTCAAAAAAGTAATCAGCCCGTTAGGAGAAAGGAAATACGCTTACGATAACCTTGGTCGCCTTATCCGCGAAGACAAGGAAGATAGTCAATTTATAGCTTATAAATATGACTCTTATGGAGATTTAACTGGAATAGAATACTCTGGCGGGCACAGTGTGAGTTACGAATACGATCGATATGGGAGGCCTTCAAACATAATTAGCGAAGCAGGCAACTTTAAGTACGAGTACGATAATTGGGGACGAAAGACCGGATTACTTTATCCAAACGGGGCGCGAGCTAAATATTATTATGATGAACAGAATCGCATCAATAAGATAGAGCAAATTGCCAAAGATGGGCAAATAGCAAGGTTCGAATACGTTTTTGACGCGGTCGGAAATGTATTGAATATGACCCAAAATGGGAATATGATTTGGGAGTATTCCTATGACAATCTCTACCGGATTAAAAGTGAAGCATTGAGGGAAAAGTATACTATGGAATATGATTACGATTCTTTTGGGAATCGTATACATCAAAACCGCGATGGTGCTATAACAGAATATAAATATGATGAAAATGATCGGCTTTTAGAAGAGAAAACGCCGGAAGCCATATTCCAATACGGATATGATCAAAATGGAAACATAATTTCAAAATCCGGAGGTAACGTTAGCTTAAGTTATGAGTGGAATTATGACAACAAACCGGTTCGCGTAGTAAAGAACGGCCAAGAAATAGGAAAAGTTGTTTATGATTTTAGTGGGAACAGGATAAAAGAAATAACCCCCAGCGGGGAACGAAACTTTTTAATTGATGAAGGTAATCCGACCGGTTATGATCAAATTTTGCGCGAAATCATCAATGGCAACGAGTCTGTCAACTATATATATGGGGACGATCTTTATTCTCAGATCAGAAATGGCTCAATTAGCTACTATCATTATGATAATATTGGTTCAACCCGAAAACTTTCCGATGCGCAAGGGAAATTCGTTAATAATTACGATTATACTGCTTTTGGAGAAATCGAAAACAGCAATGTTGGCGTGTCCAATACATCACTTTTTACTGGGGAGCAATATGATGAGATTTTAAGTTCTTACTATCTAAGGGCAAGGCATTATGACACTAAATTAGGAAGGTTCAAGAGCATGGATTTAATTGATCTTAATCATGCCATGAATCGCTATATTTACTCTAACAACAATCCCGTTATTAATATTGATTACAGCGGACACTACGAACAGGATGTTCATCAATCATGGACTGGCCAATGGCTTGTTGAAAATAGATTATTTAATATTAAAAGGGTTATAAGAATTTCAGAAGCCGATGAAGCTGCTGATACGGGACATGGAGGCCTTAGTCAGTTTTATTTGCCAACGCATTCCACCCCGCTTCTTTGGTCTTGGCATAAAATGAGTGCTTTCTTATATACCTTATCAAGAATGAATGATACAAATGAGAAGGATTATGACAAAAGGTTTGGTTACCTTCTGCACGTTGTTCAAGATTCATATTCTCATTGTGAGAAAAACTGGCTGGATAATGAGGTATGTTATCATATGTATCCTCCCCGTAGTGTCGCGGAAGCAAGATACCCGGATAAGAGAGAAAGAGATAAGAATTGTTATCATGTGATACCATATATCGGCTTTACGGGGGGACCAACAGGATATTGCGCCCCCGATTTCTATTCTTGTGATAAGTTTTCAGATGAATGGGCGGTAATTGATTGTGATATGCAATGGACAACGAGAGAGTTGATAGATGAGTACGGCCATAAAAGCAGGGAATACTCGCATGCTAACAGTGCAGTGATTTATTATACTTATGAACTAATTACACTTATACACATAGCAACACTTCTGGCTCTATTGGGTGGCATATGAGAAAACTGTCTTATCTGTCCCGCGAAAAGTTGATATTTTGCAGATGGTATGTGATAACAATTCTAATTACTGTATACGGGTGTATTTGGTATTACCCAGAAGAAATTACGAAAGAAGTAGTGACCGGCGAGAAGTCATTAGAATGGAAAATAGACAAGGGATATCAGTTCGATTATCCAGTTTGGGAGGAGGCATACTTCTTTCAAACGCAGGAGGATTATAACTTAAATTTATATAAGAACAATGGTCGTGAATGGGTTAAGTGGATGAATGTTGAGAAAAAAGTTACTCATAATCCAAGAATCAATGTTACAATACCAGAATTTCCGCAAATATATTGGGAAAGGGGGGAATATATTTATATTAGCGCTCGTTTTCCTGTTATGTTGGTTAGTAACTCTGAGCAACGCCAGGTTATAAAATTGTATAAGATAGTCACTAACAGAAAGGCGATCGAGGATGAGGTAAAAATTAATTGTATAGGTGGATGGGGCTTCTATCGTGGGGAGCCCTATATTGATAAATCAAACATATTTGAATATAAGGGCCGAAATTTAATCATATTTGCAGATAAAGATGAGTTCAATCCAGCGGTGAAGATCTTAAGTATTGATGAAAGTAATTTAGGCGATATTAAATGTTATTTGGTTGCAGAATCTAAAGGCGACTTTAAGACACCAATAACGCATGAGTTAGAGGGAAGAATAATCAAATTACAATGGGTTTCGCACGATGATCTGGGCTTCATAAAACGACATGAAATACAAGAAGATTTGGAGAACTTGAAGGAAGAAAAATGCTGGGTTGAATGAGAAGGGGTGCAAGATTTGGGATTTAATGAATGGCAGGAGGGAACCATAGCCGGAACATTATTTGGGATAAATAGTTTCAGGTCGGGGTAAAAAGTATAAGGAGAGGCGATGAAAACCAGGGTCGTTACCGGCGAGGAAATTATGATTTAATTCAACCTGTTTAGGGGTTGAAAAATAATGATCAATCAATTTAAAAATATAGCTCAATTGCATCACTCAATCGGCTATGGCTGGACAATGGCGATCGAGGAGCTGGATGCGAGGGAAGACCATAACCGCAATGTCACCCTCAATCTTCCGGACGGGAGAAGAGTAACCTTTGAATACCAGCTTTATCCGCACACGCCGGTAACCTATCTTGCGCGCTGGAACGCTCCGGATGGGGTCTATGCCGAACTCAA